>ERZ836358.9-NODE-9-length-253780-cov-773.641746_pt1 | contig 253780 bp, 199 predicted proteins | sample MGYA00519942_ERZ836358 | MGnify/ENA primary metagenome ERZ836358 (study PRJEB31850, sample SAMEA3708798) | human gut metagenome | biome: human gut; feature: human-associated habitat; material: faeces | place: China | collected 2014 ...
GCAAATCTACTCATTCCCAACTGTTTACGTTCCAACCTCTCTTATTCTCCTTTGGCTGCTTTAGAGCTTTATGTTAAAAAAACTAACTCATAGTTTTGTGGTTCTCAACTCATAGCTTTCCGGTTAGCAACTCATAGCTTTCCGGTTGAGAAAAATAAGAATGCATCGCGATATGATGAAAAATGGCTGTAAAATGGCTGTTTTTTTCCATCGCGATGCATTATTTTTTGCGTCGCGACGCACAATTATTTCCGTCGCGACGTACCAATTCTTCCGTCGCGACGCATTAATTGCCCCCTCGTGAGGCATCATTGAAGCCTCCCGCTGGTCATCATTTAAGCCTCTTATCTGTCTTAATTTAAGGCACTTATCCGTCTTAATATAAGACGCTCGTCAAGATAAAAAGATGCGCTCTGGAAAGAGAAAATTAAGATGGGTGTTAACAGGTTAACAGTTAACACCCCAAAAATGCATACTTCCATCCACACTCTTATATAAAAATAAGTATATATATATTATTATATAATAAGGTACGCGAGGGGGACCATGCAAAAAACAGCTGTTAACTGTTAACCCTGTTAACCCCCCAATGAAAAAGTTGATAGTTTATAGTTGATAGTTAATAGGGCTTAGGCGTTTGCAAGATTGCTTTAAACTATAAACTATCAACTATAAACTATCAACTATAAACTATCAACTATAAACTATCAACTATAAACTTAAATATAGTATTCTGCCGAATCAACCAAACCGGCTCTCAACGCATATTTCGTAGCCTCGTGAACGTTGTTTACGCCCAGCTTGCGGAAGATGTTCTTGCGGTGGGTATTGACCGTATGGAAGCTGGAAAAGCGCTTCTCGGCTATTTCTTTCGTCGTCATTCCCAGCGCAATGTCCTTCAGAATCTCAGTCTCAGTCTTGGTGAGGTTGACTTTCTCCTGCTCCTCCTGTTTCGGAGCCAGAAGAACCTCCATCATGCGCTGGCAGACAAAACGGTTGCTTGCCACACAAAAACGTATCGCCTCCTTGATTTCCATTAGCGAACATTCCTTCAGCAATACGCTGAACTGCGTACTGCTGGCGATGAGAATCTTCACGAAATCGGCACTCAGATCCTCACTGAACAGTAGCCAGCGCGTGTATGGGAAACGCTGGTTTAAAATAAGTAATTCGGCAGCATCATTGATGTCGAAAAGGGTGTAGTCGAGTATTACGACCGTATCCTCATTCTCCTTTAAGGCAAGCATCAGGTCTGCCTTGTCTTCGATGGTCCGGGTTTCCAACCCCTCCATCTTGCTGATCACATAGCTCAATCCGGCTCTTGTGATGTCCTGTTTGTCTGCTAGTAGAATCTTCATTGTGTTTACTCTCTTATATGTTGTTTATATATGTACGCAAATGCCTTGATGCAATGAAAATACTGCATCAAGGCATCTTTTTTTCTTATTAGAATGACATGAGGAAGCCCATACGGATGCCCCATTTTGAGATGTTTGCATGGTCATAATAGTTGAGGCGGCGAACATAATCGATTCCGAAGAACTTGAAGATGTTGTGCACGCCGGCTACAAACTCCCAGTATGGCGTCTTGCCAAAGGTATAGGAGTTGGTAGGGAATTTGAAGAGCTTCTCATCATTGAGGTTCTTGCTCGGGTCGTTCTTGCTGGTCAAATCGCCCCAAACACCCTTGATGGCTACATATTCACGCCACTTCAGCTTCTTGATGAGCGGAATACGGTTGAGCAGCTTGCCGTTCATATCCCAGGCTACTGACCAGAACAGCTGGCGGTCGCTCAGGAACTCCCAGTCCTTCATCATGCTGATGGTTGCCTCCTGCTCGAAGAGAGAGAGGTTGACCGGTGGCTGGATGAGCATGGTGAAAGGCACTTTGCTCCACTGCGCCTTGCCCACGATGTTGAAATCCATATAACCGAAGCTTCCCAGCCACTGGCGCTTGTAAATGCCCAGCGTGGTGAGGTTGCTCTGATACTGGCCGCCCATGAATCCGTCTAAGCCCATGGTGTGGCGAAGCGAGATTTCAGGACTGTCGAGGTTGATAGGCAGGCGCTGCTGCTTGGTGTTGACATAGGTGACACCCGGGTTGTAATCTAAGCCTACACTCGCCTCTGTAGTGCGTATCTTGCGTATTTCCTCGCCGTCGCTCACCCTGTAGTAGTGGAGATTGCCCACGGTGCGGTTGCTCTGCCAGCGGAGGCTGGTGTCGAAGCGGAATCCCCAGTCGGTTTCGTAGGTGAAGGTCACCTTCTGGCGGTGATACTGATACATCTGGTCCTGCGTAGTGGCACGGAGGGTCATGAAGAAGTTGTCCTTGTTGTGCAGCAGGTTATCATCGGATGGAGATGTAATATCATGCCCCAGCTCGAAGGTAAGCTTGCGCATCGGGAACTCGAACGGACTGTTCTTCTTCTTGTTGAACGAATAGGTGAGCACATGGCCGTAATACCACTTGTTGCTCTTCAGACCGTAGGCGCCGTAACCATCCCAGAAGAAGTGAGGGTTGAGGGCTGCCATCGTTCTGCCCGCCAGACGCAGGCGCACGCCGTCTACGTAGTTGTTGGAGAGGAACGTGTTGATAGGTCCGAGGTCGAAGAGACTGCGGCGGTCGTTGATGATGCTGTCTCTTTCAACACCCAGACTGTCTTTCACCGTTACCTTCTTGCCCTTGGTATGAGCCACTTCCACATAGTTCTCCATCAGGGCTCTCACACCGAAGATGATGTATTTGAATCCCTTGGAGTTCTCCATGCGGTGGATAAAGCTGTCCATCGACGATTCACTCTTCGTGAGGTCCACCTGCCGGTATTTGTTCCAGTAAGCCTCATCGCGGTTCATCGCATCCATATCGTGCCTGATCTTCGCCTTGCCCTTGAAGAGCTGCTTCGGCAAGGCATCGAAGGCATAATCGGTGATTCGCGTGTTTCGCACCACCAGCAGGTCCTGAAGGAGCTTGTTGACGTGCAGTTCGGCTATCATATCGTCTTTAGAGAGCACCCACTCGCCGTTGTCGAGTTTGGTGTACTCCTGTTCAATCTTCATGTCTGTAACCCAGTTTACATCGCTGTTGTGAGGCATGTAGAGGTTACATTTCTTCACGTGCAGGCTGCTGTCGGCAAGCACATAGAGTTCGCCTCGGAATCCGAAATCCTGGCTGTTGGCTGGGATAAACTGCAGATGGTAGCACAGGTCTCTTTCCACATACACCGTATCTTCGATGTAGTAATGGTAGAAGCTGATGGCTGTTCTGCCGATAGGAGACGGGAAGGGATACTGCAGCAGGCGCACGTAATCATCGTAGATGTCCACATCGGTGAACACCTCTTTCAGGGCGGTGTTGAGAATCTCTCCGGTCTGGATTACCTGTCCGATTCCATTGCTCTGCTGACCCTTGATGATGTCCTTTTCGGTCTTCGGATCTTTGCGGTAAATATGCTGTGAAACCGTCTCGTCGATGCTGACAGGCAGGGTGAGCTTTCCGTTGTACGGAGAGGTTTCTACCTGGTCGAGGAGATACTGGCGGCGCTGGAAGAACTTGCTTTCTAGCTGCTCTTTCTTCAGGTCGTTGAGCGCGAGCGTAATCTTCTGATACTTATCATATTGCACATAGTCGTGGTTGCTCAGGTCGCTCTTTTTCTTGGCAGCAATCACGCGCCGCATCAGTTCTACGGCAGGATTATCCTTACGTTTGTAGCGGCCTTTTTTCGATTTCACCACCACTTCGGTAAGTTTGTGCGTATCGTCTTTCAGTTTGATTTCCAGAAAGTTGGTCTTTTCGTCAACCTTCACCGTGGTGCTCTTGTAGCTCAGTGCGCTTACGGTGAGCATGAGTCCCGGCTTCTTATCAATGGTAAACTTACCTTCTCCGTTGCTTGAAACCGCAATTTTATGTCCTTTGTATTGCACGCTTGCATACGGAACGGCAAAACCGTCGTCATCGATGACACGGCCTGTTATCTTCTGCTGAGCCATCATCTGAAGTGTAGAAATCATCAGAAGGATGACTGTAAAATACAACTTTTTAATACCTTTCATTTTTTATACCTTATTATATATAGGGGCTCTCCGCCCATGATTTAATGCTTTCAGGATGCAAAGTTATAACATTATTCGTAAATAGACGCAAAAACCTATTCATTATTTCAGTTTTTTATGAGATTTTCAGAAAAAGGCTTCTATGCAGTTCCTTCTGCTGCCTGTTCTTGCTCTTCGCCGTGCGAGCCTGAGTGGTATAAATCCCCTTCATATTGCTCTATTTCACCTGTTTATCTGTCAATATATGATGAAATTCCGAAAAATATGAGAAAACTATTTGGTTAATTTAATTTTTTAGCGTAATTTTGCACACTGAAATTTAAAGAAGAAACGCCCTTCTGCGGGCTTATTAAACATAAAGAGAATGAATAACAAGGGAAATCTTACCGACGAGCGGCCCCCTTTGCTGCCCGTCATCATAGGCACCGGTTTCGGCAGTGGCTTCTGGCCTTGGGGACCGGGAACGGCTGGCTCTGTATTGGCAACCCTCATCTGGGCAGCCCTGGCTTACGGACTCGGTATTACGGGCGAGAGTCTGCAGAGTATCACCTTCTTTCTCGTCATTGTTTCCACTATTCTGGGCACTTGGGCAACAGCGCAGTTGCAGCCTTACTGGGGTGAGGATCCCAGCCGTGTGGTCATCGATGAGATGGCTGGCGTGTGGATTCCCCTGTCGTTGCTGACTCCGCTTACAGCTCAGGGCGAAGTGAAAGATGCCTGGTGGTGGGCATTGGTGGCACTTGTTCTCTTCCGCTTCTTTGATATGGTGAAACCGCTGGGCATCAAGAAACTGGATAACAGGCAGGGCGCCTTCTATGTGATGGCTGATGATCTGCTGGGCGGCCTCTATGCAGCCGTTTCTTTAATCATCATCAAAATCATACTGGTTTCGGCTGGAATCATCTAGTCTGGCATTTCTTAAAGAAACAAATTCTTAAAGAAACAAATTCTTAAGCAGACATTTCTTAAACAGACAATAAAAAATAGATTAAAATATGAATTATAGAGATTTCTTACAAAAAGTTATCTATGCCATCATCAATCCACTTATCAAGGGGATGATAGCAGTAGGTATTACTCCTAACATTGTCACCTTCGTAGGATTCCTGGGCAATATCGTGGCAGCCGGTTTCTTCCTCGATGCTGCATGGATGCTCGGAACAGAGCAGGCTGATTATGCATCTTGCATGGTTACTGTAGGATGGGGTGGATTCATCATCCTTGCAGCCGGTCTCTTCGATATGATGGATGGCCGTCTGGCACGTATGAGCGGCAAGAGCAGTCTCTTCGGTGCACTCTGGGATTCTACACTGGACCGCTACAGCGAACTGGTAAGTCTCTTTGGCATCTGCCTCATCTTCGTACGTATGCAGGGCGATATGATCTGGTTCTGGATGGGCGTAGTCACCTTTGCAGCGATGATCGGTTCTGTGATGGTAAGTTATGTCCGTGCCCGTGCCGAGGGTTTGGATATTGAGTGCAAGGTAGGTTTCATGCAGCGTCCTGAGCGCGTTGTCGTTACTGCCGTTACTGCGATGATTACCGGCTTTACAGGCAATATCTGGTGGCTGGCTGGCGGAATGATTCTGATTGCCGTTCTGGCAAACATCACCGCTTTCTGGCGCATCTGGCATTGTTATGTTGTGATGAACGCTCATAAATAATAAACTCAAGTTCTATCTATAAAAAGTAGAAAAAAGTGTTTAGTATCTATCTGATTATCCTCCTGGCGGTACTCGCAGCCTGGAAGAAGACACGCCGTTTTGCCTTCTATTTTCTGCCTTGGTTCCTCTTTGGAATCATCTACGATTCGATGCGCCTTTATCCTAACTATATGGTGAACGATATTGACGTGGCGAATCTCTATCATGCAGAAAAGTCGCTCTTCGGCATTGCTGCTTCATCCTGCGCAGAACTGCAGGCTGTAGCCGACCATAGCCAGCTGATGATTCCGGGCGAATACTTCAAGGTTCACCATTGCGGTTTTGCTGATTTCTGGGCAGGCATCTTCTATCTCTGCTGGGTTCCGGTGCCTATCGCCTTTGCTCTTTATCTGTATCTTACGAAACAGCTTAACTGGTTCAAGCGTTTCTCCTGGGCTTTCCTGCTGGTGAATGTCATCGGCTTCATCGGCTACTATATCTATCCGGCTGCTCCGCCCTGGTATGCGATGAACTATGGCTTCAAGGCTGTGCTCAATACACCGGGCAATGTGGCTGGTCTGGGCAGATGGGACGCAATGACCGGACTGCACGTGTTCCACGGACTCTACGGCAAGAATGCCAATGTCTTTGCTGCCGTGCCTAGCCTGCATGCTGCCTATATGTTCCTCACTACGATTTATGCTGTGATGAGCCGTAAACGCTGGTATACGGTGGTGCTCTTCGCCTGCATCTGTCTGGGCATCTGGTGGACGGCAGTCTATTCCGGTCATCATTATATCATCGATGTCATGTTGGGTATTCTTACTACGATAGTAGGCGTACTGCTAATGGAATCCAAGAGAATATGGGCAAGATTAAAGAAGAACTCGTAACCTTCGGCAAGGCGGAACTGACCGCCTCCTGCGCCTCAGTGATAGACTTCGGACTGGCATTCTTCCTCTCAGATATCATCGGCATTTATTACGGACTTGCCAATGCGCTGGGAGTGATAAGTGGCGGCATTACCAACTGCATACTGAATTACCGTTATGTGTTCGGCGATTCCAAGAGCAAGAAAAAGAGTGTCGCCTGGCGCTATTTTATCATCTGGGGCATCAGCTGGATGCTCAATTCGGGCGGCACTATCGCCCTGACCGAATTTCTGAATGCGCACGAACATATTCAGCTGCATTATATGATTCCGAAGAGTATTGTATCTCTGCTGGTAGCGATATTCGTCAACTATCCCGGACAGAAGAAATTTGTTTTTAAGCAGTAATAACCATATCAGATGGGGGCAGTATTCAGTATGTGCCCTCATCTTTTTTTGTATCCTGGCAGGTAATCTGTTGACATCGGGACATAAAAAAAGAGTTTGGATTGTCTCCCGACATTCCAAACCCACGCTTGTTTCTAACTAACTTATTATCAACTATTCATTACTTTTCAGGTTGCAAAATTACGAGTTTTTTTCTTATAAAATAATTTTTTTCAGAAAAATAATAACGTAAACGTTTGCGTTTTCGAAAGAAATTGTTATCTTTGCAGAGAATTCACTAACTTTGCTGTCGGAAAGACAAAATATGCAGAATATGTGAATACAAAATGTATATCGATAATAAGCATAAACTGAATATGAAACAACGAAGAACATCTTTGAAAGACCTCGCCGACCGACTTGGCGTCAGCATAGCAACTGTATCTAGAGCCCTGCGAAACAGCCATGAAGTGGGTGAGGAGATGACTCAAAAGGTGAAAAGCCTTGCCAAGGAGCTCAATTATCGACCAAACCCCTTTGCACAGAGCCTCAGAAAAGAAGCACCTAGGGTGATTGGTGTAATTGTGCCAAACCTGGTGACTCATTATTATGCTGCCGTGCTGGATGGTATAGAAGATTATGCCGTAAGGAATGGTTATTCGGTGATCAGCGCCAATAGCCACGAAAACACAGAGCATGAGAAGAGAGCGGTAGAAAACTTCCTGAATATGCATGTGGAAGGCATCATCGCCTGTCTGGCACAGGATACGGTAGACTATTCTCATTTCGAGCAGTTGCATAAGATGGGAGTTCCACTGGTGTTCTTTGCCCGTTGTTGCTTAGAAGATAAGTTCTCCCAAGTAGTAGGCAATGGTGATGTTGCCGCCCAGGAGGCTACCCAGCATATGATAGATACCGGTTCGCGCCGCATCGCCTTCATCGGCGGTCCAAACCATCTTGATATGGTGCGCCGCAGAAAACACGGTTATCTGGAGGCGCTGAGAGAGAACCGCATCCCTATCGACCGTGACCTCGTAGTTTGCGACAGAATCGATTTCGATGTGGCACGAAACGCTACCCTCCGTCTCCTCGAAAAGGAGGACAGACCTGATGCCATTCTTGCCTTTAACGATATTATCACCTATGCCGCCTTCGATGCTATCAAGGAAAAAGGGCTCCGCATACCAGAGGATGTTGCTATCATCGGTTTTACCGATGGTGATACTGCAGCCTTCGTTACGCCGAAACTCTCTGCTATCATGGACAAGGCGCACGAACAGGGAACCACAGCCTGTGATCTACTCATGAGAAGTATCAATGGTGATGAAAAAATCTACAAAAAAGTGGTACCGATGATTCTGAAAATACGCGAAAGTTCTGAAAAGAACGAAGCGAAATAATTCCTATTTACAGAAAGCAATCTTTTTATAGAACTAAACCAATTAATGCTTATGATGATTAAAAAACAAAACTACTTGAAACATGTCATCGTGCTGTTTCTGCTCTTGCTGCTCATGCAGCCGGGTAGGGCATGTGCTGCCTATGAAAACGTAGAATTCAGCAGCCTCACCAATCATGATGGACTTACGAACAGTCAGGTGGGTGCTATCCTCAAGGACACCAGAGGCTACATCTGGTTCGGTACCCAGTCGGGACTGTGCCGCTTTGACGGCTTCCGTATGAAAACTTTCTATTATAGCAACACTGATGATAAGTCGCTGCCTAACAATTCGGTAGATGAACTTCAGCAAGACTATGATGGAAATATCTGGGTGCATACCTCTGTGGGCTACAGCATCTACAAATATGATGAAGAGCAGTTTGACCGCAAACCGGAAGAATGGCTCAAAAACATCCACGTGCAGGGACCTCCTTATAAACTCCTGATAGATAAGGATAAGAACATGTGGATAGCTGTCTACGGTCAGGGACTCTATTATCATAATGCCAAAACCAGGAATACTTATCTTTTTAAATTTACCAAAAAGGCTCAGCCGGGCTGTCTGAAAGAGGGAAATATCAGTAAAATAACCGAGGTTGACGGCGATGCGCTCATTACCTATGGTGATGGTACAATCTGCCGTGTCAACGGACAGAAACAGAAGGTTCTCTGGTACAATTCCTTCCTTGCTAACCATAAAGCTGCCGGTGATAATGGTGCCTATACTTTCTATGATGGTATAGGAGGTTTCTGGGTTTCAGTAAGCAATGCCAATTATGTGTATCAGTCTAAGACCGGGAAATGGACCGATGCCCGTTCTTATCTTACAAACATGGGCATTGCTATTCCTTGCCCAACCCGTATTCTGATGCGTGATATTGCCCGCGATAAGGCAGGCAATCTCTGGGTGGCTTCCGACCATAACGGTCTCTTCTTTGTTGATTTCAAACGTAAAATCTGCCGTCAATATGTTCATTCCGAAGCAAAGGGAAGTATCGTTGACAATTCCCTGCAGAAGGTTTATGTGGATGATGAGGGAGCTATCTGGGTAGGTAGTTACAAGAACGGCGTGGCTTATTATTCGCCTGCTGCTCAGAAATTCACAACTATTCCGCTTGGTGATGTGTGTACAATCACGCAGGATCTGAATGGTAATCTCTGGTGCGGAACCAATGATAGCGGTATTGTATGCTACAGTCCGCTTACCGGACAGAGCTGGCGATTCTCACAGGCTGAAACCGGTCTGACTTCGGATATTGTGGTCAGCAGCGTAACCATGGCTGATGGTACGATGTATTTCGGTACCTTCAATGGTGGACTTGCCCAATATAAAAACGGCAGATGGAAGAGTTTTCAGGCAGCTCCAGGCGGACTTGCCAATAACAGCGTCTGGTGTCTTGCTGAAGATCCGTATCATCGCCTGATTATCGGAACCTTGGGCTCAGGCTTCCAGATTTATAATCCTGAAAGTGGTAAGTTTACAACCTACAATATTCAGAATTCGGGTATTACCAGCGATTTTATCAATTCGCTCTTCCTGCCGAATAAAGATGAAATTCTGATAGGTCATTCGCAGAACTATTCTATCTTTAATTTCGGAACCCGAAAGGTAACCAATGTGAATACAACCAAGGACGGACAGCCTTTCCCTAGTCCTTCCCTGAATTACATGATGAAGGATAGCCGAGGCATCTTGTGGATGGCTTCTCCTGCGGGCGTCACCATGTATGATGAGGCTTCAGGACAGTTGGAGTCAATCAATGACCTCAATGGTACGCAGGGCACGGTAGGCTGTATGGTGCTCGAAGATAAGCAGCATAACATCTGGCTGGTTTCTGAATTTATCGTTACCCGTGTTACGCTGACCAAGAACAATCAGGGCAAATGGGACATTACGATGATCAGCTTCAATTCGCTCGATGGCTTGCAGAGCCGCCAGTTTAACCAGCGTTCTGCCTGTCTGATGAGAAATGGAGCCATCGCCATCGGTGGTCAGGATGGTATTAATATCATCAATCCAGCCAAGATCCTTGCTGCCCAGAAACATGCAAAAGTCTTGTTTAGCGGTTTAGTACTCTTCGATCATCCGCTGAAGGCAGGTGAGGAGTTTGAGGGAAGAGTGCCTCTGGCTAAATCGCTTGATACAAACCCGGAACTGGATCTCAGCTATAAGGACAAGGCGTTTACCATACAGCTGGCTTCCGACCAGGTAAGTATTCCTGCCCGCTGCCGCTTCCTCTATCGCATGAAGGGACTTGATGACAAATGGATGCTGACACCGGAGGGACGTCCGGAGGCTACCTTTACCAATCTCTCTTCAGGCAGTTATGTCCTGGAGGCAAAGGTGGTGAATGCTGATGGTAGTGTGAGCGAAGAGGTGAGCACGCTGAAGATTCATATTCACCCGCCTTTCTATCTCTCTATATGGGCGTTCATCGTATATATTATATTAATAGGTGTAGCTTTCTATCTCTACCGTAAACGCATGCTCGAAAAGCAGCGTGTTAAATTCGAGCTCCAGAGTAAGGAAGACAGTATCAAGAAGACCAAGGAGTTGAACGAACTCAAACTCAACTTCTTCACCAATGTGAGTCATGAACTCCGTACTCCGCTCACCCTGATTATCTCGCCGCTGGTTAGTATGATCAGAGAAGAAAGAGATGAAAGTAAACGCAGAAAGCTGGAGATGATTCATCGCAATGCTACCCGTTTGCTCAATCTGGTAAACCAGATTCTCGACTTCCGCAAGATAGACCAGAACAAGGAAAAACTTAACCTGTCGCATATCGACATTGTGAGCTTCGTTGACAATATCTGTACTTCGTTCCGTACTTTGGCAAACAGCAAAGTAACGCTTGCCTTCGATTCTACGGTGCCTAGTCTGCAGATGTCGTTTGATGCTGATAAGGTAGGAAAAATCGTGAATAACCTCCTGAGCAATGCCTATAAGTTTACGCCAGATGGAGGATTTATCACCGTTTCTCTGAGTGTTGCACTCCGCCAGCGTGTAGGAGACAAGGATTCGGATATGCTCCGCATCTCAGTATCTGATACTGGCAAGGGCATCAGCGATAAGGAGAAGGAACATGTGTTTGAGCGTTTCTATCAGGTTAATGGTACTGAAATGCAACCGCAGGGCGGTAGCGGAATAGGTTTGAACCTGGTAAAGAAGTTTGCCGAACTGCATGGCGGTAAGGTAGATGTTACAGATAATCCAAGCGGAGGAACCATCTTTATGGTAGACCTTCCGATAGAGAGCAGTACCACCTCCAATTCTACGGCACATCTCGGTTCCTTGCGAGCAGCACCTATCATAACCACCGTGCATCAGGCTACTGATGAGGATCCGGATGCAGGTAAGAACGTTCTCTACGGAATGAGTAAACATGCGCACCAGCCTGGAGAATCGATGATCAAGAAGCCGGTAGTGCTCCTCGTTGACGACAGTGAGGACTTCCGTGAGTTTATGAACGAAGTATTGACAGACTATACGGTTGTTGAGGCTGTCAATGGTCAGGATGCCTGGAACAAGATCATCGACCGTCGTCCTGACATCATCCTGAGCGATGTGATGATGCCTGTGATGGATGGTAACGAACTCTGCCGGATGTGTAAGGACAATGACGAAACAACAGCCATACCTTTCATCATGCTCTCGGCCCGTATGGGAGATGAGCAACGTAAGGAAAGTCTGAAGTGTGGTGCTGACGAGTATATTGCCAAACCATTCGATATTGATATGTTGAATCTCTGTATTCTGAACCTCTTGAAGAAACGCAAGAATGTGAGCACAGATTATGTAATAACAGAGGCTGACCGCAAATTTATTGATGAGGTGAATGCTTATATCCGCGACAATATGAGCAATCCTGAAACATCGGTAGAATCGCTCAGTACTCATCTTAGCATTTCACGCGTACAATTATATAAACGCATGATTTCGCTGACGGGTATTACACCTTCTGAGTATCTCAGAACCAAGCGTATCAAATTTGCAGAGCATCTGCTCCGTTCGGGCGACTTGAACATCAGTGAAATAGCCTATAAGGTGGGATTCAATAATCCACGTTATTTCACTAAATACTTCCAAGAGGCGTATGGCGTTACGCCGTCTCAATATCGTAAGAATCTATTAGAATCAGAGTAGTTTACGCATCTGATTAACATTTTATACACATACAGATAACATTTGCGCACAAAGATACGGGAATTTTCTCGTATCTTTGCCGCAGATTTTTAAACTTTCCTTTAAACGTATAAAATGAGACTAACTAAAACATTATTGATTTCAGCAGTGCTGCTGATGAGTGCCACAGGCATGCAGGCAGCCGGTTTCAACCAGAATGGTAATTATCTCACTGTTCAGTTGAAGCAACACCAGAATTTTGGTCCTAGTCAGATTCGCCTCCAGGTGGTGAGCGATAAGATTATCCGTGTTCAGGCTACAGCCGAACAGAGTTTCCGTAATAAACAGAGTCTGATAATAGTGCCTCAAAACAGCAAGGCAAATTATAAGGTGGAAGAGCAGGGAGACAATCTCATCATTACCACTGCAGCTATGCGTGCTGTCATGAACGAGGCTACGGGTCAGATTACCTTCTATGACCTGAAAGACAATGTCCTTCTCAATGAGGTTGCACAGGGCGGAAAAACTTTCAAGCCGTTCACTGTGCCTGACCGTGAAATCGGTGTAGACATTGCCAAGGTTCCTGAAGCACAGAAGCACGGATGGTCATGGCGTGCGCTCTTCAACTCTCCTGATAACGAGGCGTTCTATGGTCTCGGTCAGCATCAGAGTGAGGAACTCAACATGAAGGGTAAGAACGAAGACCTCTTCCAGTATAATACCAAGGTGAGTGTTCCTTTCGTCATCTCTAATAAAAACTACGGCATCCTCTGGGATTCTTATTCTTATTGCCGTTGGGGTAATCCGGAAGATTATCTCCAGCTGAACCGTGCCTTTAAACTCTATGATAAGGATGGTAAGGAAGGTCAGCTGACAGGTACTTATGTAGACAAGAACGGTAAGAAGATTGTTCGAGGCGAAGATAGCATTTACTTTGAGTATGCAATGCCTGAGGCTTCTGAGATTTGCAACAAGACAGATAAGGGCGGCATTCAGAACCTGCCAAAGGGTTTCGCGCTGAATGGTTCCAAGGTGGTGTACGAGGGTTATGTGGAAGCTCCAACCAACAGCTTCTATCAGTTTATACTCTACTATGCCGGCTATATGAAGATTTATATCGACGGCAAACTGGTAGTTCCTGAGCGCTGGCGTACAGCATGGAATCCGAACTCTTATAAGTTTGAAACTCCTATCAAGAAGGGCGTAAAGACTCCTATCCGTATCGAGTGGCAGCCAGATGGTGATGTTTCCTACTGCGGACTTCGCGTAGCAGCTCCTCGTTCTGAGGCAGAGAAGAACCAGTTGAGCATCTGGAGTGAAATGTCGCCGGATATGGACTATTATTTCATCGCTGGTCAGAATCTCGATGAGGTGATTTCCGGTTACCGTACGCTTACCGGCAAGGCTTCGCTTTATCCTAAATGGACCCTCGGTTTCTGGCAGAGCCGTGAGCGCTATCAGAGCAGCAAGGACATCGAGGACAACATGAAGAAGTTCCGCGATCTGCATATTCCTGTAGACAATATCGTTCAGGACTGGAACTACTGGAAACTGGATTCATGGGGAAGTCATGAGTTTGAGGCTGCACGCTATCCAAACCCACAGGCGATGCTCGACAGCGTACATGCGATGAATGGCCGCTTCATGATTTCCGTATGGCCTAAGTTCTATGATACGGTCAAGAATTATAAGGAACTCGACAGCAAGGGTTGGATGTATCATCAGGCTATCAAGGATGATATTCACGACTGGCTCGGCTTCCGCGGTTCATTCTATGATGCCTATTCTGACGGTGCCCGCAAGATGTTCTGGCGCCAGATGGACGAGAATCTTTATACCAAGTATAAGTTCGGAATCGATGCATGGTGGATGGATGCATCAGAACCAAACGTTCGCGACTGTACTCCGATGTGGTACCGCAAGGCTCTTTCAGGTCCTACTGCCCTCGGTACATCAACCGAATATTTCAATGCTTACAGCATCGTGAATGCTGATGCTATCTATAACGGACAGCGCAGCGTGAACCCTAACCAGCGTGTCTTCCTCCTGACCCGTTCCGGTTTTGCCGGTGAACAGCGCTACAGTACGGCTACCTGGTCTGGTGACATTGCTACCCGATGGGAAGATATGCGTGCCCAGATGACTGCAGGTTTGAACTATTCTATGGCAGGTCTGCCTTTCTGGGGAATGGACCAGGGTGGTTTCTGTGTAGAGAACCGCTATGTGGCTGCCCAGCAGGAGTTCGATAAGACCGGTAAGGAGAATGCTGACTTGAAGGAATGGCGCGAGTTGCAGGCGCGTTGGAACCAGTTCGGTTGCTTCGTACCTCTTTATCGTACTCATGGTCAGTGGCCTACCCGTGAGGTCTGGAACATTGCTCCGGCAGATCATCCGGCTTACAAGACCATCGTGGCTTACGATAAACTCCGTTACCGCCTGATGCCTTACCTCTACAGTATGGCGGGTATGGTTCACTTCAAGGACTATACCATGATGCGTGGTTTGGTAATGGACTTCAACGGCGATGATAATGTTTACGACATCAAGGATCAGTGGATGTTCGGTCCTGCTCTCATGGCTTGTCCTGTAGGCGAGTATCAGAAGTACAGCCGCAATGTTTATCTTCCTAAGCAGAAGGGCTGGTATGATTTCTATACAGGTAAGCACTATGCCGGTGGACAGACAATCGTAGCCGATGCGCCTTTCGATAAGATTCCTGTCTTTGTTCCAGAGGGTTCTATTCTTCCTGTGGGTCCAGAGATGGAGTGGAGCGATCAGAAGAAGGCTGAGCTCATCGACCTCTATGTCTATGCAGGCAAGGACGGTTCTTATACACTCTATGAGGATGAGGGAACCAACTACAACTACGAGAAGGGTAAGTATGCTATGATAGACTTCAAGTATAATGATGCTCAGAAGACCGTTACTATCGCTGCCCGTAAGGGTGCTTTTGATGGTATGCTACAGAAGCGTCGCTTCAATATCGTACTTGTTAGTGATAACAACCAGCAGGGTATCAGCCTCGCCAAGGCGCCTAAGGGCAAAATGGTGAAGTATGCTGGTAAGGCAGTTACTGTAAAACTGAAGTAATATGAAGAAGATATTTGCTTTAGCAATCTTTCTATTGGGCGCTCAGTCGTTGAGCGCCCGTGAACGCCAGTCTTTTGATAAAGGCTGGCTTTTCACTTTAGCAGATAGTGCCGGAATGTCGAAATCTGATTATTCAGACCGGCATTGGCGAAGTTTGAATCTTCCTCACGATTGGGCGATAGAGGGCGATTTCTCTCCTTCGAATCCTTCGGGAGCCGGTGGTGGTGCATTGCCGGGCGGCATCGGATGGTACCGTAAGCACTTCTCGGTGAATCCGAAGGAAAAGTATGACCGCTTTACCATCACCTTTGATGGAGTATATATGAATTCTACCGTGTATATCAATGGTCATAAACTCGGAACCCGCCCTTATGGATACAGTACATTCGAGTATGATCTTACACCTTATATTAATAAGAAGGGTGATAATGTCATTGCTGTGAAGGTAGACAACAGCGACCAGCCTAACAGCCGCTGGTATTCTGGTTGTGGTATTTACCGCCATGTTTGGCTCACCAAAACCATGAAATCTGCTTATATTCCCCAATGGGGACAGTATGTAGCAACTTCTCCACAGGGTGATGTCAGGGTGAAAGTGGATTTCGCTGCTTCCGGTAATAAGATGAAACTCTCTGTCCGTAACACCATCTATGATGCTGCAGGAAAGATCGTAGCCAAGAGTCAGGGTGTTCAGGAACAGAAACTCAAGGTGAAGAATCCGCATCTCTGGGACATCGGAAAGGGATATCTCTATACAGTCAAGAGCGAGCTGTTAGTAAATGGGAAGGTAGTGGATGTTGCTACGACAACTGCCGGTTTCCGTGACGTGAAGTTTGATGCAAGGAAGGGCTTCTTCCTCAATGGCAAGAATCTCAAGATAAATGGTGTCTGTGAGCATCATGATTTCGGTTGCCTGGGTGCTGCTGTCAATGAAGATGCGATGCATCGCAAACTTACCATCCTTCGCGATATGGGCGTGAACGCTATCCGAAGCAGTCATAATCCTCCGGCACCAGAACTCCTGAACATGTGCGATTCGATGGGCTTCCTCGTGATGGACGAGAGTTTTGATATGTGGCGCCGCAAGAAATCGAATGGTGATTATGCCCGTTTCTTCGATGAATGGCATAAGAAAGACCTGTCTGATCTCATCAAGCGCGACCGTAATCATCCAAGTATCATCATGTGGAGTATCGGTAATGAGGTTCTCGAACAATGGTCGGATGCGGCTGCTGATACGCTCAGTCTGGAGCAGGCTAACCTGATTCTGAATGCCGGTCATGATGCTTCAACCTTGGCACATAGCGATGAACTGAGTGTCAATTCGCTTCTTACCCAGCATCTGGCAAAAATCGTGAAGGAGTATGATCCTTGGAGCACACGCCCTGTTACTGCTGGCTGCAATGAGCCCGACCCGAAGAATCATCTCTTTAAGAGTGGGGCTATTGATGTTATAGGTTTCAATTATCACCATCAGTGGGTGAAGGATGTGCCAAAGAATTTCCCTGGCAAGCCTTTCATTCTGTCGGAGAGTGTTTCTGCCTTGCAGACTCGTGGCTACTATATGATGCCTAGCGACAGCATTTATACTGCGCCAAAGGAATGGTGGTTGCCTTATACCGATCCTTCGTTTATGTGTTCGGCTTATGATAATTTCCATGCCTCATGGAGTAGTACCCACGAAGAAACCTGGGATGTGGTAAAGCACAACGACTTTGTGGGCGGACAGTTTATCTGGACCGGTTTCGATTATATCGGTGAACCTACTCCTTATGCTTATCCTGCCCGTAGCAGTTATTTTGGCATTATCGATTTGGCGGGTCTTCCAAAAGACAGCTATTATATGTATCAGAGTGAGTGGAGCCAGAAAGATGTGCTTCATCTCTTCCCTCATTGGAACTGGCTGCCGGGACAGACCATCGACATGTGGTGTTATTATAATCATGCCGATGAGGTAGAACTCTTTATCAATGGCAAGAGTCAGGGTATCCGTAAGAAGACTGTCTATGGTGCAAAGAACGAAGGCGATGCTTTCAGAAAGAGTACTGAATATCATGTGATGTGGCGAGTAAACTTTGAACCGGGAGAAGTAAAGGTTGTAGCCAGAAAGAATGGCAAAGTTCTTAGAGAGCAGGTCATAAAGACAGCAGGAGCTCCTCATCATCTTGTGTTGAAGAAGACTTATCAGGGCTGTCAGGCTTTTGGCTCTTCTGATCCGACCACCTTTGTAGAGGTGAATGTGGTAGACAAAGACGGCAATCTCTGTCCGAACGCAGATAACCAGATCTTCTTCTCAGTTTCTAGTGAACAGGAGGCAAGTGGTCATGGTTACCTGAAAACGCCAAAGATTCTGGGAACAGATAACGGTTGTCAGACTTCTTTGGAGCGTTTCACCGATTCACATCGCAAGGCATTCTTCGGAAAATGTGTCGTTGTGATAAAAGGAAAGGGAACCCTCAAGGCACAGACAGTAGACTTAAAGGATGCTTCTGTAGCTTTTTAATTATAGTAATATTCTGAAAATCAAAACTTTTATGATTTATATTGCGAAGAAGGATACACTCTTTCGGTGTATTCCTTTTTCGCTCTTAAAAACGAAAAAGGTTTTGAAGCATTGGGACCCAAGGGATTTGGGTATCTCTATTATACTAGTAATAGAAATTTAGCTTCAAAACCTGCGGCAAAGATACATCTTTTTTTCGAATAAAAAAACTTTTTCGAATAAAAAATATAAAAAACTTGCTCTTATCAAAAAATATACGTAACTTTGTAAACGATAAGGCATCAAACCCAATCTGCAATCATGAAAAAAGTAATCTTTGTAGAATTTCCTCACGATGCTGGAGCATGAAAGAAATAACAATAATAAAACAATAAACAAAAAATAGAATAATGAAAATTCAAATAGAACAGGCTACGCCTGACAAGGCTTCGCATATCGCATCGCTTATCATGGAGGCGATGAATGCGCAGTGTTGCCAAAATTTTGCTGGTCCTCAGCATACATTGGTTGATTTTCACCGTATGATGACTAAACTTGTAGAGATGGAGGACAGTCAGTATAGTTATAAGAATACATTGGTTGCTATGTCTACTGATGGCATTCTTGTTGGCATCTTGGTTGCATACGATGGTGCTGACGTCAAAAGATTACGTAAGCGCTTTATTGAGGCTGCAATCGTGGCTTTTGGAATAGACTATTCGGCTATGGAGCTTGAAACAGAGGAAGGTGAGTTCTATTTGGATAGTTTGGCTGTTTCTAACCAATACCGTGGAAAAGGTATTGCATCTAAACTGTTGGATGCTGCTATCTCTCGCGCAAGAGAATTAGGACTTCCTGCTGTAGGTTTGCTTTGTGATAAAGGCAATCCGAAAGCGGAGCGTCTCTATACGAAGGTTGGTTTCCAATATGTCAATGATACCACTTGGGGTGGTCATGCAATGAAACATCTTCAGTATAAATTGTAATCTGATAGGGCAAACTGTGCAAACGTTTGCTCAATAAAAAGTATAGAAATCAACAGAAAATGTGCTGTTTATTGCGCAAACAGTAGTATCTTTGCACCATAAGTTCATAACGAATAGGTTTTTTGGTTTTTAGAAAAGATATTTTATTAGTTTTTGTTGATTTAATAATAAAAGCTCGGTCTGCAGTGATGCAATACCGAGCTTTTGTATTTTTACTCCCTTTCAGGGTATTTCCTTTCTGTGTCTTTTATTCTAATTCCTCTATTTCTTTTTCGTCCATGTCTTTATCTAACTGGTCTCTCCACAGATACTTTCTGGTTTCATGCACTATGATACCACTTAGGCAGAGCAGGGAGATAAGGTTTGGAATCGCCATTAAAGCATTCATGCAGTCGGCAATGTTCCAAACCAGTCCCAGACTGATGACACTACCCAGGAAGATAGTAGCAATATAGACTATGCGGAAACAGAGCATCCACTTTTTGCCTTTCAGATATTCTACGCACCGTTCTCCATAATAACTCCATCCCAATGTCGTACTGAATGCAAATGTTGCCAGTCCGATGGTCAATATCGGAGCTCCGATATATGGAATCTTACTGAAGGCAGCCTTGGTGAGTGCTGCTCCGTTATGATAGTCAATGTCTGGGTATGCTATGATACTTGAGGTGATGACAAGACCTGTAAGGGCACAGATGATGACAGTATCCCAAAAGGTACCGGTAGATGAAACCAATGCCTGACGCACAGGGTTGCGGGTTTGGGCTGCTGCAGCAACGATGGGCGCCGAACCCAGACCACTTTCGTTCGAGAACAATCCGCGGGCTATACCATAGCGGGCTGCAATCATCACGGTACTTCCAGCGAAGCCGCCACCTGCAGCCTTTGTTGTGAATGCTGAGTCTAAGATTACGTGGATGGCAGGCAATAAATAAGCATGATTTACACAGAGAATGTAGATGCAGCCTAATACATAAAAGAGTGCCATGAAAGGTACCAGCATGCCACAAACCTTGGAGATACTTTTCACGCCTCCAAGAATCACTGCTGCTCCTAAAGCTGTAACGATGGTTCCAGTAATATATGGAGAAATGCCGTATTGGTTTTCTACCAGGGTAGAGATGGCATTTGCCTGTACCGTGCTACCGATTCCGAATGATGCCAATGCGGCAAAGAGGGCAAACAGAACTGCAAGCCATTTCCAGCCCAATCCTTTTTCCAGGGCATACATAGGACCACCCAACATCGTGCCTCGCTTGGTCTTTACGCGATATTTTACGGCGAGTAATCCTTCGGCATATTTGGTAGAAATACCAAAGACACCGGTTAACCAGCACCAGAGTACGGCTCCTGGTCCGCCAAGAGCGATAGCTGTAGCCACACCGATGATGTTACCGGTACCAATTGTAGCTGCCAATGCTGTTGCCAGTGCTCTGAACTGTGAAACATCTCCTGTGGCATTCTTGTCTTTCTTTACAGACAGTTTGATTGCCTTGAAAATCTTGCGTTGTGGAAAGCGCAAGCGGATGGTCAGAAAGATGTGGGTTCCCAACAGCAGGATAATCATAGGCCATCCCCAGAGGAATGAACTAAATGCGGTGAAAAAATCGTTTATTGCATCCATCTCTTAAAAATTTTATGTTTATCTTATATCTATATTTTTTATACCTGATAACGCAGTTACTTATGTGTTATAACCTTGTTATTTCTCAAATTCTATCTTTACGTTTTTGAATCCCATTGCTTTCAGCATCTCTCTAAACTGAGTTTTGGCATTCGCTTGTGCAGTATAGATATTGGTGCGGTTTAAGCAACGTTTCTTCATGGTTTGATAAGCACGCTCATACATAGCCTGTCTGTCGCTGCCTGTCCATTTGCCTTCTTCAAAGAAACTCTTGGTCTTCGCTTCGTCAATGAAGTTATGGTCCAGCAGTTTGATAGGAGGTAAAGTGCATACGATGCTGTCCTGGCTGGCTTGTAGCCATCCTTTTTTTACATCCTTCATATCGATACCCAAGCGCAACGTTCCGTAATAGATACGTACCAGTTGGTCGTCGCCCAAAAAGCCACGGCGTATTGTATCTATCAGTTCTTCATCACTTACAGATAGAAATTCCCATTGACCGATATTCTCGATGCTTTCTACCTGAGTGGGTGAGAGGGTTGTCTTATCTTCCTGTACCACGCTGACCTCGTTGTCTTTGGTGAGCCAATAGAAGGCTCCACCCAGAATAAGGATCAGTGCTAATAGTACGATGATTTGTATTCTTTTCATATCATAGTTCTCCTCGCTTAGTGATTCTTTTCGATAGTTGTCTTATCCAGAAGAGTCTTCAGATCGTTGAAAGTGAATTTCTTCCTGAAACTGATTTTGATATTCTCTTCAGCAAATCCCATGTCCTGTAGCATCGGAATCAGGGTGTTTGCTGCACTTTGGCGTGCCTGTTCAAGAATATCTAGGTTCGGGATATCGCGAATGATACTTTCCCTGCCTTGTTGTTCGAATTGTGACAGTTCTGCATCACTGTAGTTTCTTCTGGTGAGTGAAACGAATTGTCTTACACCTTCGTGATTGATTTTACTGCTGGTGAGCATCACTTTTGGGTCTGGTAAGATGATTTCTATCTTGTCACCTTGTCGGTTAACGTTCTTAGCAGAGAATCCTGAAAAGTCTACATAAGCTTTTAATGTCGCATCCATCGGAATGGCCACCTTGCGGTTTGAGCCGGGAACATGAATATTAAAGTCTTTCTTGAACAGTGAGCCCTTCAGATTAAGCTGGTCATCATGTGTAATAATCTTATGAACATGAGCTTCTGCTGTATATAAGCGATTGCATTTCTGTATCTGCATCACCATCACAGGTATTGTGTCGATGACTTGCTCCTTCTTTTCTGTTTGCTGATGCGAACATGAAATGAAGGCAAAAAATACAGAAATGATAAATATTAACCTCTTTTTCATACTAAATGTCTTTATTATGCTGCAAAGGTACGGCAAATTGTTTGAAAAACAAAACAAAATCGTTTTTTTTGATGTTCTTTTGCTAAGAAATGAAAAAAAAAGCAGAAAAAGCACTTTTTTTTATATCTTGATTAAACCTTTTCATTTTCTTTACGTCAAAGTTACGATTAGAATTCATAAACTGAACTTTTATTATATCGTGTAAGATTCAATAGGAAATTTATTAGTTAGTATTTAGGTATGTAGGGCGCCTGCTTGTGAAAGTAGACGCCTTTTTTGCATCTGATTTTGTGTAAGAATGTAGATTTCGGTTCTTTTCTTTGGCTATTTCAAAAGAAAAATGTACTTTTGCAGTAATAAAAAATAACGGAATGAAACGAATTGATTATATATTAATAGGTCTTTTGGCTATTTCTAGCTTGACGGCTTGTACAGAAAAGAAGAAGAGTAATATCATTATTGCTCCTAAACCGGTGGCTAAGGTTGTGAACAAAGCTACTCAGAAAATGAGTGATTATGAGCAGACCAGGGAGGCTGACTGGGTTGGTTCCCATTATAAAGTGGTGGTGAAACGTAGTTCTGACAAGGAACTTCCGGTTCTCCAGTTGGACGAAAATACCAAGTATTATGATAACAGAATTTCGGTTAAGGTATTGAGAAGCGATGGCACAGAATTCTTTAGCCGTACTTTCACAAAGAAAGATTTCACGTCTTATATTGACAAACATACACAGGACATGGGTGCTTTGCTCGGTATTGTGTATGTGAAAGCAGAAGGTGATTATCTTTACTTCGCAGCAAGTGTAGGGTCGCCTGATGTTACCAGTGATGAATATGTACCTCTGGTACTTAAGATTTCCCGAATGGGTAGTATCTCTATATCAAAGGATGAGAAGTTGGATACCAACGCTTCTGCTGAAGAGGAAGAAGATGAAGAAGATGGGGTATAAAGCGGTTCTTCCGTTGATTCATAATGAGAAATTTATGGCAATTAGAACTTTTTGGATTAAATTCCATGCTTGATAAGCAGATTTCTTAGAAAACATTTGGAGATTCCGACAAAAAAGCGTATTTATGCAGCAACAAATCCCACCACGCCTCTCAACGATGCGTACCACGGTGGGACTTCGCTTTTTATATGGGTATATGAACTACGACAAACAACCGATAAAAATAGACTGAACTTTCGTATGTAGTTCAAGTACGGGCTGAAGGCCCAAAAGCTTTAAATATGCGCTTTAATACTAAAAAGAACAAAATAACCTGCTAAATATTTGGAAGTTACAGAAATATTGCTTAATTTTGCAAAAGAAAAGCTGCCCTCGGCAATTTGAAAGCAAGCTTTCATAGCGCTCGTTTGCATCACAAACATTTAAATGATATAAGTATGTTAGGAATAAATGCACCAAAAGTTTTAGCTAAAGGCAAATACGCACAAGCTGTTCGTAAAGCCGCTCTTGCATCCATCGGTGCAAAAGCAAAGAAAGATGATGCCACAAAGACATCAAATTATCCATATAAATTTGAGTGGAATTTAGAATGAATTTAGAAGAGAGTCATTATTGTAAGACATTTTGTGTCCGCTTAAAAGCGAATAACACGATTGTTGCTATTTTCGCCTTAGCATTCGACTCCGTTGACATAGATTCAGATGATTTTGATGATATGCGTATAGGTGCAGCAGGAACCGATTTACCTGCGGTAAAAGAACCTTTCCGAGAACAATTCGAACAAAAATATACTTATCCCGCTTTAGAAATTGCCTACTTAGCTATTGATAAAAAATTTCAAAGCTTACATCTAGGTTCAGCCTTAATTGAAGAAATAGCTTCGATGGCTAGAAGCCAAAGATATGCTGGTTGCGTCTTCTTGACAGTAAGAGCTTGGCATACCTCTAATTATAGCGCAGTAGGTTTCTATGAAAAGAATCAATTTGCAAAATTGACTCCTGTTCCACAAATGGATGTTTGGCCAATGTACAAAACAATTTGGCCGAAAAAATGATCCCCCTACGCCCTTTACCTTTGCTTTACCCTTCGGCCAGCGATTTTCAATTCCGTTACGCGCTGGTGACCGTTGGTTCACGGGAAACAGCAAGGGTCTATATGCCACGATGAACAGGAGGCGTATAGACCCTTGATTATATGGTGATATTCGTAAACTACCTGGCATCAAACCAAAGTAGTCATTTTCAGAAAATCTCGCAGATGAATGTGCTTAATGCCATCAATATTGGTTTGACTGTAAAGCCTATCCATAGAAATCACGTATTTGGGATGACTGTCTTTTATCAATTTCAAATTGCCGAATTCACGCTCTACCGTTTCCTCAGAAGCCAGCAGATAGGTAACTTGCACATACGCCACACTATCCGCTTTCTCGGCAACAAAATCAATCTCAGCCTTATACATCTGACCAACATATACTTTATACCCCATCCTGCACAAATGGATATATACAGCGTTCTCCATCACCTTTTCGATATCAAAACGCCTGTTGCCACCTATAATATGATTCCTGATTCCCAGGTCTTCGAAATAGAACTTGTCGCCTAACTCGAAAAGTCGCTTGCCATGAATGTCGTATCTGTTAACTCGATCGATAATAAAAGCATTGCTTAAATACTCCAAATACGTGAGAATCATCTTGGCAGACGTTTCGGTGTTCTGGCTTTTCAGAAATTTTACAATACTCGTTGCTGAGAATTGTTTACCGATATTATCGCTCACAAACTTCAGCAGCGTTCGCAACAATGGTATGTTTCTGATGTTTTCTCGCTCTATGATATCACGAAGTACTATCGTATTATACACATTGTCAAGATAATCTTCTACCAAATCCGTATTTTCCAATCCTAAACTGCGCAACTGAGGGAGCCCGCCATACTGCAGATACAGGTTCAAGGAAGCATCATCATCCTTCAGTTCATGGAACGTCAGGAACTCTTCATAGCAGAGTCCTCTAATGCGATAAGCAATATATCTGCCTCTCAGGCGAGTTGCCAGTTCGCCCGAAAGCATCTTGGCGTTGCTGCCGGTAATCATAATCTGGCAGGTATCATCCGATTGGATACTGAGGAGTGCTTTCTCGAAATCAGAAATCTCCTGCACCTCATCAATAAACAGATAGTTTTCCTTACCCTCAACGATGTTGGCTGCTACATAAGCCTCCAGATCCTGATAGTTGGCTATCATATCAAATGAGGTTTTCTCCTTATCTATATAGATAACGTGATTTTCTTCATTCTCAGCGATGTGATTATAAATTCGCCGCATCACACAACTCTTGCCGACACGCCTCTGGCCCGTCAATGCAATCATCATTCCACGTCCAAACATGCGTTCGATACGGTTGGAATACCCTAGTCTTTCTAATATTTTTTGTTTCATACGAGTAAAACTTTTCGCAAAGATACTCTTTTTGTTTCGCATAAGTAACAAAAACGATAGATTTTTTGTTTTTATTACTTATAATTAACAGGTTGGGTACACATTGCGCCTCATGGGAAGCGACAAGGGTCTATATGCCACGATGAAAAGGTGGCGTATAGACCCTTAATTATATGGTGATATTCGTCATCAATATCTCCGCTATTATATTTTTTATGTATTGTTCAGATTCTTAATGATTTCCAAAGGTAGCTGGGTAGCTTTGGCAACCTGTTCGGCAGAAAGTCCCATTGCCAGCAATCGTTGTGCTGTTTCTGTGTTGGCCTCATGCTTGCCTTCTGCTCTACCTTTCTCCATACCTTTTTCCATACCTTTCTGATATCTGTCATCCAGAAGGGTTCTTTCAACACTTACCGAATCCCAGAATTTATCATAGGCACGGAGCTCGGCATCTGTAAAGCCGGAAACTTCAAGATCTTCTACGGCTTTTCCAATCTCCGGATCATTAAGCAGGTCGGCAGGAATATCCTTCGTATTGGAATTGATTTCTGTGAGGAAACGGAGCCACAAGACCATCATGCGCTTGTCGGCAATGGAATGAGGAGTGAACTTAGGGAGTTCAATGAAGGTGAAATGCAAGCCTTCGATGATCTTATTGTTATCCTTATCGTGCACGATGCGGTAGTTGTGGATGAAATCCGGAGTATCATGCGCAAAGATATCATTTATCAGGTTGAGGGAATATACGGGTTGGAGTTCGCTGTATTTTCCTCCCTTTTTAGCCTGACTCACATAGAGCTTGGATGCATTGAACAGTACTCGCTGCTGGAAAGCATCAGACCATTCCATCTGCATTTCCACGCAGAACTTCCTGCCTCTGACATCGGTGCAGAGTACATCCACTATGGTGTTCTTGCCCCCTTCGAGCTGAGGCACAAGTTCTGTAGGCAGATACTTTATCTCGTGTATCTGCTCTTCTTCGCTGAGTGGCAGGAGGGCGTTCAGAAGACTGATCAGTCTTTTAGGATGATTGCCGAATATCTTCTTGAACGTAAGGTCTGCCTTAGGATCTAAGTACTTCATAACCATCTGTTTTAAAATTCTATAGCGCAAAGTTACGGTTTTATTTTCATATCTGCAAGAGATTTCAGGGAAAAGTTGTTGAAAAAGTTAGAGATTGTTGAATGTTGATTGTTGAATGTTGATTGTTGAATGAAAGAAATATGACGACAAAGAAAAAGGGCGCATCCGGATTGGATGCGCCCTAACTTGTAAAATAAAATCGGAGGGATTCTGCTCTTGAAAAACCCTCTTAATGGAAGAGAATCAGGAAGCATCCAGGAGGTACTGGAGCTTCGTGGCATCAAAACACGGACAGGCTTTCTGAACGCCAGGCAAATCGCGATGCCCCAGGATGGTACGGATGCCCGGAAAACGGTGGTGAAGATCCTGAATCAGATGCTTCATCGACTCCTTCTGCTTAGAAGTGCGGGTGTCGCTGATGCAGCCCGATGGCGAAAGACCACCCTCGTAACAGATGCCTATGCTGTGCGCATTGTAACCGAGGGCATGAGAGCCCATACGCTCTACCGGGCGACAGGCATGAACCACTCCATCCATCGTGATGTAGAAATGGTAGCCGATGTCAGTCCAGCCGTTGTTATGAACATGGTCGTAGCGCAGCATCTTCATCGTATAACGGTGATCGCAGCGGCTGCCGCTGCAATGCACCACTATCATATCGATGTCTCTCATAGGCGTCACTCTAAAGTCCACCTGCCGAAACGCCCAACGCCCCGAGGAGAGCTGTCAGTACGGTTACTGCAAACTTGATAATCTCATTCCATTTCTGCTTGTTCTTTTCTGTCATAATCTATTCTGTTTTAAAAGGTTAATTATTCTAATCCGTCTCCAGTGTTGCCAGTGCTGCCTGTTCCGCCACCCGTGGTTTCGCCGCCTGTGGTGCTGCCGCCAGTAGTGCTGCCGCCAGAGGTGTTGCCACCCGTGGTATCGCCGCCTGAAGAAGCATTGTCCTTGGCAGGCTTTTTCTTAGCCTCCTCGATGTCGAGGGTCTTGGCACCCTCCTTCTCAGCCTTGAGGGCAGCCTTCTGTACGGCACGTGATGCAACCTGCTCAAACTCCATACCTACGAAGATGTTGGCAAGATCGCTGCCCGGGATAAACTGGATGTTCACACCCTTGATGTTGATGTCGCTCTTAAATTCGGCTGCGGTTGCCGCACCCTCACTGGTAAGCTGGAGGCGGAACTTGCCCAACTCGCCGAAATCAATCTGGTTGCCTCGCTGCAACTCGATGATCATGTTCTCCTGCATACTGACCAGAACGGCTGTTACATCCGCATAGGATACAGTGGTCTGCATAGAGATCAACTTCGCGAACTTCTTGAGCGAAATGGAGTCTTTCATCTGAGCACGGGCGTAGAAAAGAGGAACTCCTGCTTTGTCACCAAATTTTGACGCAAGCTTTACTAAACTGTAATTAATTGCCATAATACATAAAATTTTAAAATTGTGAATAATCATGTTGTGCACCGGTCTCTTCCCGAATGCTGATACAAAGATACAACATCGGCGGTGCCCCACTTGTCCACTTTGGTACGATAAGTACCAGTTGTGCTCTATTTGGCTCAATTATGTATACTTTTGCACGCAAGCGTATGCTGCAGAATATTCAAGTGGCTCAGTTAACTTACTCAAGTGGCTCAATCAGCTTACTCAAGTGGCTTTGTCAGATTACTCAAGTGGCTCAATCAGCGAGTCCAGCCGTCTGAGTAAGCGAATCCAGCCGTCTGCGTAACCCAGTTCAGCCATATCCTTAACCCGACGCAGCCACATCAGTTGGTAAACGGAAGAACATCGTTTGTTTACCTCATTTGAGTGCTCAATAACTACCAGGGCGAATTAACCTTTTTTGATGACTACCAGAGCCAATAATAGGTACCATTAGGGCGAATAATATGCCTTCAGAGATGCCCGAATGACTACCAGGGCGAATCCTAAAAATAGAAGGTATTGAATATCAGATAGTTAGGAGCTATTTTTTCTTCCCTACACTATACCAAGTATATTATATATATACATTTACATCTTTTACACTATACGTAATACGGGAGGAAAAAGATTTTTTTTTCAACAAATCAGCTATTAAAATGCATTTTTTCTCTTCAAAAATTTGCATAAGTCTGAAATATATATTACTTTTGCAACATGAAAGCGCGGAGAATGTGTTTCTCCTCCCGATGAAGGACACCGGGATATGCTTTCGGTTAAGGATTAGAACATAGCTCATTGAGTAGGATTTTCTGCCCCGAAAGGTGAGTGAACAAACGGTAATCCTTACAGGGCATTCTATGCCTGATAAATTTGATGATGATTTATCGGCATGGATGCGTAGTAAGGTGCGTTTGTAAGTAAGAATGGACGGCAGAAAATCTATCCATGCGGATAGATCGTTTTATCTTATTTGTTATCCTTACTCCAATTCCATGCCGGTTTTCAATAAACAACAACAAGACTTGCCCCAATCGGTAGGCCATTAACAATTTAAAGAGAAAACCGAAAATGGAAAAAGTAAATCAACAGCCTCCGGGCGGGCAGCAGTCCTTCCCTCAGACAAATCAACAAGAGAAACAACTGATAACCATCCTTGGCGTACAGGGATTGTCTTACCAGAACTATTCTGTGGTAGAACTCAAAATCGTTCTACAGATTATCAAGCATGCCCAGAAAGCCATCTTGGGCTATGTTATCCCTTATCACGTAACTCCCCAGACCTTTAGTAATTTCACGGTAGAACAGAGAGCTGCAGGCCACACGGATGTCACCATGAAACTGTCTGAGTTTTCTTATGGAGCTCCCCATTATGCGCAATTGCGCGATGCCATCCAGCGTATAGAATCCAAGCCCATCCAGCTGCCGTTCAAGCAGGGCGACCAGACATACTACCGGAAATTTTCATGCCTGTTTAAGAGTGAGATATACCAAGACCGGCACAAGAACTGGTTGGTAAAATTCCGCTTCGACAACAACGTGATGCGGTTTTTCTACAATTACGACAAGGGAGTCAGCCGTATCGACCTCAATGCCATCAACCAATGCCGCAGTGCATCGAGCATCAAGTTATATCTCATCATGAACTGCTGGGCTGTAAAGGGATTCACCATCAGCAAAACGGCGCATATCCAGCAACTGATGCATGGCAGGGAAGATTACTACAAGACCTGGTCGGAACTGGACAGAAAATGTCTGGCTTTCGCCTGCAAAGACCTCAAGCGCCTTTACCGGAACCACGTCATCGACCAGTATCTTACCTATAAGCCTTTCTTTCTGGAGGAGGGTGAAAAAGAGAAGCATCACCTGCCCGAACACATCACATTTACCCTGCACGACCGTCGCACTTCAGGCGAAACTGCGGAAGGTGCAGAAGTGAGCAGCGAACTGAGAGGGCAGCGGAGCAAACTGAAACTCCGGCTGCAATGCAATTATGATGTGAGCGAGAAGAAGGCTGAGCAGTTGAGCGGCTATCTCAGGTTAGATATGATTGGCGACCTGGAGGACTTCTTCCTGCGAAAGGATTATTACATAGCCAACTGCAGGCGTTCGAACAAAAAGATGAACACGGGTGGCTATATGACCACAGCCATGGTAGGTTTCTTTAAGGATCATGGTGTAGAAGGACTGTAAAAAATATAAAGCTTATGAATTATCCCCAACGTATGTACAGCAAGACCGAACTCGGTCTGCTCTACTTTCCCGACACAACCGACGGGGCGACAGCGCGCCGTCATATCATGGTATGGATTAAGCGTTGTGAGCCCCTCTGGAACGAGCTGCAGCGCCTAGGCTACCAGAAGCGTAGCCAGTATTTCCCTCCCCGCCAGGTATCCACCATCTTCGAATATCTGGGCGAGCCGGGGGCGGAATAGGGAATGTTGAATGTTGAATGTTGAATGTTGAATGTTGAGTGTTGAATGTTGAATGTTAAATAAAAAAACTCCTGAAGTTTGTTTCAAACAACTTCAGGAGTTTTTTATTATGTATTGATAGTTTATTTCAATAACTTTTTGTATTCCTTGTCAAATCCTTGAGGATGACGTCCGATGAAAAGAACATTGAGTAAGCAGTTGGCTGCCAGTTCTACATCATTGAGATCAGCGCCTTTGCCTTTTTTGATTTCCTTTCCCAGGCATACATCCCATGTGGACTGGAAACAGCTATCATTTGCTCCAACAAACATATCATTTGAGTCAGGATCTTCCATCAGTTCAAACTTGATAACCTTTTTGGATGTGATAGGTTGGATATTGCAAAGCATATCGAATGCTTTTTCAAAAATATCGCGATGCAACTGTGCATTTGGAAACATCACATTGACTGTTGGAAATATCTCTTCAAATTCAAACGACTGCAATAGCTGGTAGAGTTTCATATGCTTATACCTTATTATATATATAACATTCAGTTTATCAACTCTCGTTGTGAAGACTAGAACTTAGCCATCTTGATAGCATCTATAGCACACTCATCACCCTTGTTACCCAACTTGCCGCCGCTACGATCCTTAGCCTGCTGCAGATCGTTGGTAGTCAAGAGACCATAGATAACAGGAATTTCCTGAGTAGCATTCAGACGGGCAATTCCGTAGGTAACACCCTCGCAGATGTAATCGAAGTGAGGAGTTTCACCACGTATCACACTACCTAAAATGATGACTGCATCATAGCCGCCATTCAAAACCATTTGATGGGCTCCATAGATAAGCTCAAAGCTGCCTGGAACAGTTTTCACATGGATGTTCTCAGTGAGAGCTCCATGTTTTTCGAGTGTTTTTACTGCTCCGTCGAGCAAAGCGCCCGTTATCTCAGGATTCCATTCTGCTACAACGATACCAAAGCACATGTTACTGGCGTCTGGTATTTTAGTAAAGTCGTATTCAGATAAATTATGAAGTGCTGTTGCCATATTGATTTCGAATAGTTATCAGTACAGATTAGTTAGAAGCGCGCTCGATGTACTTGTCGATTTCGCCACTCTGTACGAGCATAGCGTTAACATACTTCTTCTTAGCATCCTGATAAAGCTTCAAAGCTTCGTCTTTCTTACCCTGGCTTTCGAGAATCTCGCCTGCCTTGATAATGAATGTAGGAGAAAGACTGTTGTTTGTACCTTCGTCAGCCTTGCTGTCTGCCATAGAAGCAGCCTTCTTGAAAGCATCTACAGCCTTGTCGAGCTGGTTGAGATGCGCATAAGCATCACCTAAGGCAGCTTCAGCAGCAGGACTGATCATCTGGTCGTCTTCTGAAGAGAAAGCTTCCAGACTCTTCTGAGCTTCTGCCCATTTGCCGAGGTTTGCATAGCAAAGACCTGCATAGAGGTTTGCCAGGTTACCTGCATCTGTGCTGCTGTATTCGTCAGCAATCTTAGTAAAACCTACATAGCCAGCGCCATCACCCTTCAATGCCTGCTCATACATCTGGTTAGCAAAGTAGGTCTGACCCTTAGCAAGCATAGTGCTAGCCTTGTCCTCACGAGGACCTGAGATCTGAGATACATAACCGAATACACCTGCAATGATAACAATGATAGCTACTACTGCAATGATAATTGCCTTCTTGTACTTCAAGAAGAAGGCCTCACGAATGTTTAGGCTCTCTGTTTCCTGAGCCTGTACGTTGTTGTTTGCCATTTTTATTTTGCTTTTTTATTATTCTATACTTTTTCGTTTCTGGTTTTGTGGCAATCTGTTCAATAGAAAGTTAGCTTTCAAATTGTGGAATGCCGCTAAACTTCTGCAAATTTACTCAATTTTATTCAATTATTGAAATTTCTAGCCTATTTTTTTTGTTTTTTCCTCTTTTTCTGCTAACTTTGCACTATAAAAGCAGAAAAGAGACTATGATTTTAAAGAATATTTCCATTATTAACTTTAAAAATATAAAGAGCGCCAATCTGGAGTTGTCGCCCAAAATCAATTGTCTGATAGGACATAATGGCATGGGAAAGACTAATTTCCTTGATGCCATCTACTATCTCTCTTTCTGTAGGAGTGCCTATAATTCTATCGATTCCCAGATTATTACTCATGATGAGCCTTTCTTTATGCTGGAGGGAAATTATGATAATGATAAGGGGGAGATAGAGAATGTTTACTGTGGCATGAAACGGGGTACCAAGAAGCATTTCAAGAGAAACAAGAAGGAGTATAAGCGTCTTTCGCAACATATTGGGCTTATCCCTCTGATTCTGGTTTCTCCATCTGATGTTTCTCTGATAGAAGGGGGAAGTGAAGAGCGCAGAAAACTGATGGATGTGGTCATCTCTCAGTATGATTACTCTTATATAGAGGCTTTGTCCAACTATAATAAGGCTTTGCAACAGAGAAATGCTTTGCTGAAAATGGAGGAGGAGCCTGATATTACGCTGCTGGAACTTTGGGAACAGCAGATGGCGAGTAATGGTGAATTGCTGTACCGGAAACGGCAGGCTTTCGTTGACGAACTGGTTCCGCTGTTTCAGCAGATTTATCAGCAGATTTCGGGTGATAAGGAGCAGGTTCGTCTTCACTATGTTTCTCATTGCCAGAGAGGTCCTTTGCTGGATGTTATCCAGCGCGACCGGTTTAAGGATCGTGCTGTAGGGTATTCTCTGCATGGTGTTCACCGTGATGATCTGGAGTTCTTGCTGGGTGATTATCCGATGAAGAGAGAGGGAAGTCAGGGGCAGAACAAAACTTTCGTGATTGCCCTGAAACTGGCTCAATTTACTTTCCTGCAGCGCACGAGTTCCAATACACTTCCTTTGCTCCTCTTAGATGATATCTTCGATAAGTTGGATGCACAGCGTGTTGAGGCTATTGTGAAACTGGTTGCCGGTGACCATTTCGGACAGATCTTTATCACGGATACGAACCGTGATCATTTGGATAAGATTCTCCAGAACATGCAGGGAGATCATACGATATTCTATGTGGAGAATGGGGAAATAATAAAGTAGAAAACTAAAAGGGTGTGTCATAAGTCCAGATAATGGCAGCAAGGTCGGGCTGAAAGCCCAAAAGCTCCTAGCCCAGGGCATCGCCCTGGGTATAATGGCAATCAGCAAGACGCCCTGTAAGGGCAAAAGCTTTGTATACTGCCAGGTATTTTAAAGCTTTTGCCCTTACAGGGCGACAAGTTTGCGTCTGTAATAACCCAGGGCGATGCCCTGGGCTAGGAGCTTCTGCCCTTTCAGGGCGTATTGGATGTGACTTATGACACACCCTCTTAAAATTTTGAGAATATGTTTAAAAGAAAAGTTAAGTCAATAGCAGAACTCTTGCCCGAATTTCTGAGAAAGGAAGGGTTGGAGACTCCTTTACAGCAGAAACGCCTGATAATGAGTTGGGATTCTGTAGTAGGGGAAAATATTGCTGCATATTGTGGTGATAAGTTTATCAAGAACCAGACTCTCTATGTAAAGATAGAGAATGCAGCATTGAGGGCTGACCTCACGATGAGCCGTGCTACCCTTGTTCGCCGTTTGAATGAACAGGTTGGTGCACAGGTTATTGCAGATATACGCTTTTATTAATACTCCGCGCTCTATATACTCTATATGATTTCATCCATGCATATATCTGTAGGGGTAACAGGAAGGAGTCCTTCCTCTTTGATTTTCTGGAAGTCGAAACAGATTCCTATTTTGTATGCATATGGAATCTGGGCAAGAAATCTGTCGTAATAGCCTTTTCCTCTTCCTAACCGGTTGCCTTTCATATCGAAACTCATACCTGGGATTACGGCAAGTTCTATCTCAGGATATTTCTCTTCCGGATAAATCTTGCCTTTCGGTTCAAGTATATGATAGGCTCCTTCCTTCAGGTCTTGAACTCCGGAATATTCTCTCAGTTCCATATTCGTATCGTCCAGCACAACGGGCAGTATCACCCGTTTTCCTCTGGAAACAAGTTGGTCTATATAATGATGGGTGTCCACTTCATCAGGAAGCGAATAGTACATCAGTATGGTTTGGGCATTCTGAAGATGCGGGTTGGAATCTAAACGTGATAATACAGAAAGCGACAGTTCCTCAAGTTGTCTTGAGGAATACTGTCGCTTTCTGTCTTTTATGATTTTTCTTAATTCTTTCTTGTCCATGCCTTAAGCATTTGCTATCATACAATTATTATGGTGTAAGGAAGAATAGTTGTAGGGCGTATTCGCCATAGCTATCTTTTCTTTCTTCGCAGCGCGTTTTTTGGCTGGCTCCGGTTTCTTTGGAAATGCTGCATGGTTCTCAAATACATCCAGCGTCTTTTTGATGACTGGATCATCAAGATTGATGTACTGGGTCCATGCCTGCTCGTCCAACATATTGTAGATGATACGGCTGTCGATGACACGGTCTAACAGTTTGTGTGATTTCTTGATTAAAAGATTTCTACGTTTCAAACCACGTTTATCAGCATAGCTGGCAAACTTTTCAACCATGTCCTGACTGTCAAGATAATCGGCAAGTTCCATCATCTCCTTGAAGTTGTTCAACTTCGGACGGTTATCGTCTGTATAAGTGAAGGCAAACTGCAAGATGAGACCACTCAGACTAGCCTCCTTGAAATAGGATGTCATGCCGAGCGTATCTTCAGGAACAAAGATGTCTGGGGTGATACCACCTCCGCCATAGACAACACGGCCGTTACCTGTATGATAAGCTGGTCCTGTATGCTTGATGCTATCCTGTGAGAAGAACTCTCCGTGCTGGTATCTGTCAAGCAAGTCTTGCTCATAATCCTTGTCATCGCCCAGCGTATATGGCTTCTGGATGCATCTTCCTGAAGGAGTATAGTAGCGCGCAATGGTCAGACGGATGAGGCTGTGGTCAGGGAATTCTATCTGTTGCTGAACCAGTCCCTTACCAAACGAGCGTCGTCCGATGATGGTAGCACGGTCATTATCCTGCATGGCACCCGCAAAGATTTCTGCAGATGATGCTGAACCTTCATTGATGAGAACTACCATCGGAATCTTCTGGTAGGCACCCTTACCGTCACTCATATAGTTATGTCTAGGCGATTTGCGTCCCTGTGTGTAAACGATGAGCTTCTTGTCTGGCAAGAATTCGTTTGCCATGTTTACTGCAGCCGTCAGGTAACCACCTGAGTTATCCCGAAGGTCAATACAGAGGTTGGTGAATCCCTGCTGTGAGAGTTTGGCCAGAGCAATCAGCATTTCCGGATAGGTGTTCTCGCCAAAGTTCTTGATACGGATATAGCCGGTTTTGTCGTTAAGCATGTAGGCAGCTGTAACACTCTTTGTCGGTATTTCACCTCGGGTTACGGTAAAGGTCTGAACCTTCTTGCTTCCATATCGTATAACTCCGATTTTCACCTTGGTATCCTTTGGACCCTTCAGGCGATGCATTGCCTCCTGATTGGTTACAATCTTGCCAACAAAAGGTTTGCCGTCTACGGCTACAATCTTATCTCCTGCCAAAAGTCCGGCTTTCTCGGCAGGTCCATTCTGTATCACATTCTGTATATGTATTGTATCTTGGCGGATGACAAACTCTACGCCTACACCCGAGAACGAGCCTTTCAGATCGTCGGTGGCCTGAGCTGCGTCTTTAGCACTGATATATACGGAATGTGGATCCAGTTCTGCTAAAATCTGTGGAATTGCCTTATCTACCAGCGAGTCGATGTTCACGGCATCTACATATTGGTCATCAATAAGATGGAGCAGGTTGTTCAGACGGTTGCTTCCACTATTGATAACGTTGAGGCGATTTCCAGAGAAATGGTTGGAAAAGAATGTTCCGATGATAATACCTATCACAACACAGAATGCCATGATGAATGGCATAAAGCGGTTGGTCTTATTCTTACTCATGTTCATAACAATTCTCTTTTTACTAACGTTTTATCTATCTTATCTCTAATCTTCTACAGAAGATGTCTTTTCATCAGGATTGAGGTATTCTACCTTGATTCCTGCTCGTTGCATCAGTTTGATACCATCGTCCAGACGGTATTTCTCTGCATATACAACACGCTTGATGCCCGACTGTATAATCAGTTTGGCACATTCTATACATGGAGAGGCGGTGACGTAAAGCGTACTTCCCTCACTGTTATTGCTGCTGCGAGCCAGTTTCGTAATAGCATTAGCCTCCGCATGGAGAACGTATGGCTTGGTTACGTTGTTATCCTCACAGACATTTTCAAATCCGCTCGGTGTACCGTTGTAGCCATCACTGATAATCATTTTATCTTTTACAACCAGTGCACCTACCTGTCGGCGTTTGCAATAGCTGTTTTCAGCCCATATACGTGCCATTCGCAAATAGCGAAGGTCGAGCTTGGTTTGTTTGGAAAGTTCGTTTGCCATCCTCTTATCCTTTATTTTGTACCTTGATTTCGTTACGTTCCAGCAGTGCATCGATGGTTGGCTCTTGTCCACGGAACCGTTTGTAGAGAACCATAGGATGCTCTGTTCCACCCTTAGAGAGTACGTTGTCACGGAAACTTTGAGCAGTCTTCTGGTCGAAGATTCCATTCTTCTTGAATACACTGAAAGCATCAGCATCCAATACTTCTGCCCATTTGTAGCTATAGTATCCTGCGGCATAACCTCCTGCCATGATGTGGGAGAACTGTACGGTCATACAGGTTTCCTGCAACTGTGGCAATATCATCGCCTTTTTCCAGGCTTCCCTTTCATAAGGCATGATGTCGGCAGTAAATTCTTTCTTTTGGGTGTAGTATGCCATGTCAAGCAATCCGAAACTTACCTGGCGCAAGCAACCGTAGGCTGTCATGAAGTTGCGACTCTTCACGATGCGCTCTATGAGTTCATCTGGCAATGGTTCACCTGTCTGATAGTGGAAGGCAAATGTACGGAGAAAATCTTTCTCTATTGCATAATTCTCCATAAACTGTGATGGCAATTCTACGAAGTCCCACCATACGTTGGTTCCCGAAAGACTCTCGAAGCGGGTATTGGCAAACATGCCGTGAAGACTGTGACCAAACTCATGGAGGAAGGTTTCTACTTCTCCTAATGTCAAGAGAGCAGGCTTTTCCTCTGTTGGCTTGGTAAAGTTCATTACCACACTTACGTGAGGACGTATGTTGTTGCCCTTATGGTCTATCCACTGTCCCTGGAACTCTGTCATCCAGGCACCTCCTTGCTTGCCCTTGCGAGGGAAGAAGTCGGCATAGAATACAGCCAGATAGCTTCCGTCTTTATCAAACACCTCGTATGCCTTGACGTCTGGATGGTATACCGGTATCTCTTTGTTCTCCTTAAAGGTGATGCCATACAGTTTGTTGGCGAGGCCAAACACACCGTCTATCACTTTGTCCAGCTGGAAATAAGGGCGAAGCATTTCTGCATCGAGATTATATTTCTCCATCTGGAGTTTATGAGAATAGAAGCCGAAATCCCATGGTTTCATTTCGAAATCTTTACCCTCCAGCTTCTTGGCTAGGGCTTCCACTTCTTTCACTTCCTTTTCTGCCGTTGGCTTATAAGCCTCTATCAGGTCGTTGAGAAGTTTATATACATGTTCTGTATTGCTTGCCATACGATGGCGAAGAACATAGTCGGCATAGGTTTCGAAACCGAGCAACTGGGCGAGTTCTCTGCGCAGGTTTACCAGTCGTTTGCAGATTTCCAGGTTGTTCTGCTCATTATCATGGGTACATACCGTATTGCGTGCCATATACATCTGTTTGCGGAGCTCACGCTGGGTAGAGTAGGTCATAAATGGAGAATAACTTGGATAATCGAGTGTAAAGATCCAGCCTTCTTTTTCCTGTTCTTTGGCGGTATGCGCAGCGGCAGCTTTTGCTGTTTCTGGAAGTCCGTCAAGCTGAGCTTCGTCTGTGATATGGAGCGTAAATGCCTTGTTTTCTTTTAAGAGATTCTGTGAGAACTGCAGAGTGAGCATACTGGCTTCTTCTGTAAGTTCGCGAAGTTTCTCTTTGCCTTCTTCATCTAAGAGTGCACCGCTGCGTACGAATCCGTCATAGCTGGTGTCCAGAAGCATCTTCTCTTCAGGAGTCAGTTCTCTGTTTGGATGATCGTGAACGAACTTGATGCGCTCGAAGAGTTTCTTGTTCAGCGTGATGTCATTTGCGTGCTTGGTGAGAATCGGACTCATCTTCTGCGCAATCTCTTCCATCTCATCGCAGGTTTCAGCACTCATCATGCAAGAGAATACGTTAGATACACGGCTCAAGAGGTCGTAATAGTGTTCGCCCTTATCGGGATCAACTCTTGCAATGGTATTCTCAAAGGTTGGTTCTGCCGGATCGTTTACAACCTTGTCTGTAGCCTCGTCATCACGGCGGATTCCCTCCATGAATGCTGGTTCATAATCTTCGAGACGGATTCGTTCGAATGGTACTGTATCGTGCGGTGTATTGTAAGGCACGAAGAATGGGTTGGTTCTATTTTGTATTGTATTGTCTTGCATATTGTTACTTTTTAGCTGCAAAGTTAGCAAAAAAATGCTTTATTGCCTTGATAATAAACGTTTTTAACTTATATTTATCGGTCGTTATACTTTCTTTACTCAAGTTTCGCAAGTTGGCTCCACACACCCTGAAAGGGCAGAAGCTCCTAGCCCAGGGCAGCGCCCTGGGGTATTATGGACGCAAACTTGTCGCCCTGTAAGGGCAAAAGCTTTAAATACCGGGCAGTTAACAAAGCTTTTGCCCTTACAGGGCGCCTTGCTGACTGCTATTATACCCAGGGCGATGCCCTGGGCTAGGAGCTTTTGGGCCTTCAGCCCGTACTTAAACCACATGCGAAAGTTCAGTCTTTAGCGTTTGATGAGATTTTCCAGTGCAGGGATATAGATTCTGCCTCGTTCTAGCTGGATAAGTCCTTCTGCCTGTAGTTCGTTGAGGGCCTTGGATACATAGATGCGCTTTACATTCATCTCTTCTGCTAAACGGGTCATCTTGATATGAAAGATTTTCTCGCCAGCCGGGCGGACGCTGTGGCTCTCGAAGAAACGGATCAGGCGCTCGCTCAGTGTCTTGGCAGGAACTCTGAACAGTCTGCGGTTGTTCTTCTGGGATTGGGTGCAGACCAAGTTCAGAAGATTGATGCGGAATATTTCATATTCATCGGATAACTTCATGATCTCTTGCTTGCTGACTGACATGATGCTGCAGTTGTTCTTTGCCACATAAGTGTGGGTGAAGCGCTGGGTAAGACCGAAAAGTCGTTCCAGCTGGAATGATTCCGGTGCCGAAATGTCTTCTTCTACCTGATAGCCGTAGTCATCTGCCTGGGTTATCACCTTAATATCTCCACTGATTAAATAATATAGACGTGTACAACTGGTGCCTTCTTCAACTATAGTTTCACCCGCTTCCAGTTTTTGAAAGTCAAAACGGGTTTTACCTGCTACATTTTGGAAGTCATAGCGAGTCATTCCCAGGAATAATGGGAGTGATAATAAACTGTCGTATAGTCTATTGGTTGACATGTAAGTTTATTTATTTAATATCTTGTTTTTGAGAGACGGTGAATACCATATCTTGTTTTGTCCTTTCTCGTCAGCATAGATGAGATATGCACAGAGGTCCGGATGCTTTTTCAGAATCTGTTTTGCACCCTCCATTCCCATCACCATAAACGAGGTAGCATAGGCATCGGCTGTTGCACAGTTCTTGGCTAAAACCGTTGCAGATAAGATGTTATGCTGCACAGGATAGCCTGTTTTGGGGTCTATGGTATGTGCATACTTCTTGCCGTTTTTATAATAGAAGTTTCTGTAGTTACCACTCGTAGCCATGGCTATGTCGGTAATATCAAGTACATCCTGAATTTCCTGGCTTGTATTGGTAGAATCGTCAGTTGGCTTGTTGATACCAATATGCCAAGGCACTTGTTTCTCGCTAACACCGTTTACTACGATTTCTCCACCAATCTCAACCATAAAGTTGCTGATACCTTTCTTTTTCAGGAATCTGGCAACAATGTCGCTGCCATATCCTTTGGCGATAGCAGAACAGTCAAGCATGATCTTTGGATTTTGCTTGATGATGCGTCCCTTTTCCAAGGCTACTTTCTCATAACCAACCAGCGTTTTGATACTGTCTATCTTGGCTTTCGTAGGAGGTACTCCCTGCTTGAATCCAAAGCCCCAGAGGTTTACCATTGGGGCAACCGTGATATCAAAGGCTCCATTGGTTTCTTTTGAGATGCTTTCTGCCATGCGGAATACTTCGGTAAACATTTCGTCTACCTCAATATCTTTACCTTGATTTACCTGTGTGATGACAGAGGTCTTATTGAAGGGAGACAAGGATTGGTCTACCTTCTTGAGTTCTGTTTCTATCTCTTGCTGGTAGTTGGTATCACTCTGATAGGTAATGTGATAGATGGTGCCAAAGATAAAGCCGGTATCTTTCTGATAGGGCGTATTATGCTGCTGACGTATGATAATGATGGTACCAACGATAAGTATCAACAGAAATGGAATTTGCCAGATAAGTTTCTTTTTTTTCATTCTTTACACATTATGAAGTCTTTAAATCTCTAGGGTTACATTGAATGTTCCGCCAAGGCGTGAACCTCCCTGCTTACCGTAGCCTGGCACATACCAGGTGTTGCCTAATTCTCCATCGTTCTTGAAGAGGCGGCGTTTGTATCTGAAACTCCAACCCATACGGACGGGACCCCAGATTTTGGCATCAATACCTATTACGCCTTCCAGCCAATGATAGTTGCAGGAAATGCCGTTACCTCCATAGGGCGTTTCGCCGCCCCATACTGGGTCTGTAACGGGTGGGGCGCTCAGGTCATATTCATAATAGGTGCAGGCATAACGGAAACCGCCAAACAGACGGTAGTCGTCGTGTTTGTTCTTCAGAAGATTCCAGTCTACACCTAATCTGAAATAGGGAGCGCTGGTCTTGTAGGTGATTTGGGTTGCCTCATCGCTGGCATCTGCCTTTCCATAACCCAATTCGAAAACAGGATAATACTTGTCTTTCAGATTGATACGGAGAGATGCTTCGTACTGCCCATAGTCGCTAACCATCAACTGTACGGGACCTATCAGGTCAACTCCCACAGCCATACCTCTAAAAAAAGGTATGGTATCAGGCTGCTGCTCTATGATCTTCTTCTTGCTTTGGGCATGACAGGGGAGAACAGCAAATAGGGATAGCATACTAGTTGCGGCTGCCAAAATATATGTAGAAATGTGCTTTGGATGCATCATAATTTACCTCTTTTTGATTGATGACTATTGAGTCAATATAATTGTGAGTAGTCTTAACATCGGTTATCGTATGGAAGAACGATGGACTGCAGTCTACCGACTCAAAATGAGAGCGATTTTCCTTTGATACAGTCACGGTGTCCTTGAATACTTGCTTCGATAGGGTATGTATCTCGAAAAACAATACGTCTTCATTCAGGCTGTAACTCATAGGCAGACTGAAACTGTCTACGTTTACATCCTTATTGATCAGCACACTATCTGTTCCTGCTATCTTTTTCGTAGAAATCGTTAGCGTGTCTTTTAGCGTTTTATTGTCGCCCATCAACTTGTATTTGGTATATACGGTATTGTTGAGTGGACAGTCGAGAGATGTACATCCCACCATGGCCAGAACCATGAAAACGACGAAAGGTATTATTTTCCGCATCTTATTTCTTTTTCTATTTGATAATCGTTACGGTTTGGGTTCTGGCGGCTGATAAGGTCGCCCAGGAATCCGGCAAGGAACAGCTGGCTACCCAAAACCATCGCTACAAGAGCAATGAAGAAGTAAGGTGAATCGGTAATGAGATGTCCGTAGATGCCGTTGTGCAGGTCGATGACCTTGTCTATACCTAAGCCGATGAGCGATAGGAAGGCAATGAAGAATACGACGCTACCCAGGAAGCCGAATACGTGCATTGGCTTTTTGCCAAAATTGCTCAGGAACCAGAGAGTCATCAGGTCAAGATAACCATTTACAAAGCGGTTCCATCCCATAAACTTTGATTTGCCGAACTTTCTTGCCTGATGATGAACAGGCTTTTCGCCTATCTTGGCAAAACCTGCATTCTTGGCTAGATATGGGATATAACGGTGCATCTCACCATATACCTCGATATTCTTAACTACGTCGAGGCGATAAGCTTTCAGACCGCAGTTGAAGTCGTGCAGATTGTGTATGCCACTTACTTTGCGTGCAGTAGCATTGAAGAGTTTGGTAGGGATGGTCTTGCTCAGAGGGTCTCCTTCTTTACGGTTCTGCTTGTAACCTGACACGAGGTCGTATCCCTCTTTCTTAATCATCTGGTAGAGTCCCGGAATCTCGTCTGGAGAATCCTGCAGATCGGCATCCATGGTGATGACAACATCGCCCTGCGCTTCTTTGAAACCACAGAAGAGTGCTGGGCTCTTTCCATAGTTTCTGCGGAATTTGATACCCTTCACTTGCTCGTTCTTCTCAGCAAGTTCTTCTATGACGTTCCATGAACGATCGGTAGAACCATCGTTCACAAAGATGACTTCATAAGTAAAATCGTTTGAGTCCATTACTCGCTTTATCCAGGCGAAGAGCTCTGGTAACGACTCTTCCTCATTGAAAAGAGGAATTATTACTGAAATATCCATTATCTTGTATTTATCTGTTTGTTTCTTATTTATTGTTATTTTGTATGCTGTTGTTTATCCTTCTTTGCCATTACAGCAGCAATAATCGGACTGAGTACAGCACCTGCTACCAGGTCGGTAATCATAAACATGGAAGCCCAGGCTATCGGTTTCATCATACTGACGGCATCAAGAAGGGTTTTAGATTCCTCTGCAGTTAACTGATACGCTTGTGCTACAATCTGATAGTTGGTTTGCAGTTGGTTCATGAATAGACCCGTATCCATAAACCGGAACCAAAGATATTGCACAAGGGTAAGCAGAAGGGTTGCATTGAAGAATGTCTGGATGCAATAGTAGAATGCATGACGGAAAGAGATATGTCCGTCTCTTGCATAGTCACGGAATGCCTTCAGTCGCTTGGCCACAACAAATGGGGTTGCTATGATGAGAATGTTGGAAATGAATCCCAGCATCTGGTATTGCGGGTCTACTGCCAGCATGGTACATACGAAACTGACAATCCAGACAACTCCGAGGATGGCGCCGTCTTGCCGGGCGAATGCTTTGGTCTGTCTTATCTTGCCTGTGTCGATGATAATCGTTTTAACCTTATGCATTTGCTGGCTTGTCTTCTTTTCTTCCTGATTCTCGTTATTTTCTGTATTCATTGTTTTTATTGTATTTCTACGGATGTAACATATCAATTTGCAAAAATACAACTTTTTTATTATATAAGGTGTAAAGGGTGGAAATATTTATATATAATTAAAGATAAATCCTCGTGAAATAGAGGTTTCAACTGTAATGTTATGAAATATAGAAGTAAAATGTATGTAAATAAAAAAAGGAACCTTCCAAAAGAAGATTCCTTTTTGAGCCTCTTGTCGGATTCGAACCAACGACCCCGAGATTACAAATCACGTGCTCTGGCCAACTGAGCTAAAGAGGCGGGTGGACAAGCGATTCATATCGCACCGCTACAACCAAGTACCCTTGCTATGTTCCCATCCTGGGGGATTCCGAGGGAGCTGGTCGTATGAGACTTGTCCGTCTCAATTTTTAAGCGGGTGCAAAGGTACGGTTTTTCTTTGAACCCGCCAAATGTTTTGCCGAAAAACTTCAGTTGTTTAACGTTTGTTTGCTAAAAATCAACTACCGTAATGCCTGATCCGCCAAATTGTACGTGTTCATCTGCATAATGGGTCACATTAGGCACACTACTCAGATATTGGCGAATGAGCTGTCTTAGGATGCCATTTCCCTTTCCGTGAAGGATTCTGACTCTTGGCATTCCTACCAGGATAGCGTCATCGATGAAGTATTGTACCGCATTAAGTGCTTCATCGCCTCGCATTCCGCGAACGTCCAGATCCTGGTGGAAGTTGGATTTATGTGAGTCAATGGTCTTTCTGGTTTCCTTACTGATACCGTATGAAGCCAGATTTTCCTTGCGCTCTTCTGTCTTGTCTGCATTTTCAACAGGAGTTGTGGCATGCTCCAGACGGTTCAGGCGCATCTTGGTTCTCATTCCTCCAAATACGGCAGTTGCTGTATCTCCTGTAATGTTTTCTATCTTTCCGACAGTAGTCAGTCCCTTGATGCGCACCGTATCGCCAATCTGAATATCACGTTTACTGTCTGCTTGAGTCTTGTTCTGTGCATTCCTCAGTGCTGCTGCAGCCTTTTCCTGATTTTCTTTCTTTTCAGCCTGGCGCTTGGCATGGCGCTCTTTGCGTTGTTGAATCTGGGCTATCTTGCGGGCAATTTTGTCATCGGTCTCCTTGGTATCAATTTCTTGAACCTCTTGCTTGAAGGTATCAAGTTCCTGACGGATACGGCGGGTTTCTTCTTTTTCAGCCTGGCTTTCTTTGATTTCCCGGATGGCGTTTTCGATTCTCTTGTTACTTTCTTTCAGAAGTTCTGCGGCTTCTTCTTTTGCCTTTTTGAGAATTGCCTTTCTGCTTCGCTCAATATCCTCTATGTCGTTTTCGTACTTGGAGATTGTTTTCTCCATGTCTTTTTCACGCTGATGGATATTCTGGCGTTTGTTTTCCCAATATCGCTTGTCACGAACTATATCCTGAAGATACTTGTCGCTTTGAATGTATTCAGAACCAACGATATCTGATGCTTCCTTGATTACTTCTTCGGGTAATCCTATCTTTCTTGCAATTTCGATAGCGAAAGAAGAACCTGGTCTGCCGATAGCTAATTGGAAGAGGGCTTTCATCTCATGGCGGTCGTAGAGCATGGCGCCGTTAACCACTCCTTCATGGCTGTCGGCAAAATGCTTCAGGTTCTGATAGTGGGTGGTAATCACACCATAAGCTTGCTGCTTGCAGAACTTGTCGAGTACAGCTTCGGCGATAGCACCACCTATGCCTGGCTCTGTACCTGTACCAAACTCATCTATCAGAATGATGGTCTCGCCATTGGCAGCCTTCATCATATTCTTCATGTTCAGAAGATGAGATGAGTAGGTACTCAAGTCGTTCTCTAAACTCTGTTCGTCACCGATATCAATCATGATGTTCTGGAAAACACCTGTCTTTGAACGCTCACTTACAGGGATGCTCAAACCGCATTGCAGCATATACTGTAATAATCCGACGGTTTTCAGACAGACAGATTTGCCGCCTGCATTTGGACCGGAGATGATAAGAATGCGTTTGTCCTGTGTAAGCATGATATCCAACGGAACTACTTTCTCGTTTTTTTTCTGTAGAGATAGCTGCAATAATGGGTGTATTGCACGGGTCCAGTCTATGTGTGGGTGGTCTTCTACCTCGGGTTCTATGGCTTTGAAGATTTCTGCCAGTTTTTGCTTGGCTTGTATCAGGTCAATGATGGCAAGGAAACGGTAACTGTCCAGAATTTCCTTGGAGTATGGGCGTACCTTATTGGTAAAGTCAGTGAGGATGCGAATGATTTCCTTTCTCTCTTCACCCTCCAGTTCACGTACACGGTTGTTTGCCTCTACCACCTCGGTAGGTTCTATAAAGACTGTTTTACCTGTGGCACTCTCATCGTGTACGATGCCTTTGATTTTGCGCTTCAGAGTAGGGATGACGGGAATAACCAGTCTGCCGTCACGCAGGGTAGGGGTAACATCTTTTTCTACGATGCCTTCACTTTGTGCCGAGCGCAATATACTATATAAGGTACGTGAGATGCTGCCCTCTGTCTTTGCCAGTTCTCTGCGAATCTGAAGAAGTTCAGGGGTTGCATTATCTCTTATCTTGCCGAATTTGTCAAGTATCTGGTCGATGCGCTGAATCAGTTGTGGAAAAGTAACTACATCCTGCGAAAGGCGATGTAGGGCTGGGTAGGGATATTTTTTCTCTCTTTTCCATCCGTCTTCCGGCTCGTCATCGTCATCGCTGTGATTCAATATTTTCACCATATCTGCTATGGTAGATAGTGAACGTCGCAAGTCAAACAGTTCGTCCTCCTCCAGGTGACTGTTTTCTACACGGATACGGAGGATGCTCTCCCTTACGTCATAGAAATATTGTAGGGGAAAGTCTTCTACTTCCTCCATCAGTCTGCGGAACTCACGCACCTGCATGAGCCATTCGTTAACTTGTTCTGCATCGCTGCTGAATGCCATCTTGTCTACCTGTTCCTTTCCGAGTGGAGAGAGGCATCTTTCGCGCAGCATCTTGCGGATTTCATTGAATCCTATCTTATTTTCAAAATTATCTGGATATATCATGGGTGCAAAGGTAGTGCAAATCGAAGACAATACAAAATAAAAAAGCATTTTTTTATTTTTATTGTTGAGATTCGGCCTGTCTTATTAGAAAGTAGTGTATTTCCCTCTACCAAATGTTTGAACTGTTAAGAGTATTCTTAGCATTTCTGGGGGCAAGTTTCTGCTTAATTACGGCAAGATATTCCGTCCAGTTCGCATCTTTTCTTCTGTTCCAGATGTCACCTAAGAATGCAGCTCCGCCAAAGTTCCATGCTCTCAATTGTGGAATATATTCAGGGGTGACACCTCCTAATGCAACTACTCGCTCATTGATGATTCCATTGATGCCTGCTTCCTCTAAGTCTTTGTTAGAGAAGGAATGTTTGTAGCCTTTCTTTGAAATGCTGTCAAAGATTGGACTGAGGAAAACATAATGGCAGGCAGGTTTGAGAATCGCGCTCTTTTCGTCTTTGTTCTTGGGTGATATAGTCTGGAGAGCTTGTTCTACTTCCTTAAAACTATGGCAGGATTGTGAGATGCTTCCTTGAAAGCCTTCTGGAATCTCGTGGTTTCTTCTGTTAAGATGAATACCATGAAGATGAAATTCCTGACAAAGTTCGAAGTGATCGTGTACTACGATCTTTTTATGCCATTTCTTGTCGATTTCCTGTATCAGTCGCTTACACTCCTCTATATTTGATTCTGGTTTGCGCAGATGTAGCAGGTCTATACCTGCTTTAAAGAGTTGGTTGATATAGGTTGATTCATTCTCTATAAAATCGGGCAGAGTGATTACTATCCATTTCATATTCGTTGTGACTTTATTTGTTTATATAAAGTGTTGGCTGTTATTTGATAAACAGTGCTTTGGGTTCATAGAAGTGATTCACCGGACCATGACCTTTTCCTATCTGCACATCTTTTCCTGCCAGAATGGCTCCGGAAAGATAGGTCTTTGCCATGGCGATGGCTGTATTCATATCCATTTCTCTTGCCAGATACGAAGTGATGGCTGAGGATAGGGTACAACCTGTACCGTGGGTATTGCGTGTGTTTACGCTAATGCCTCGATAACTGGTAATAGGTTTTCCGTCTTCGAAGAGGTAATCAATCTTTTCTGCTCCCTGGAAATGGCCGCCTTTGATGAGTACATATTTACAGCCTAACTTACTGATGGCTAAAGCTGCGTTTTGGATGTCTTCCTTATTCTGTATCTTCATACCTGCCAGTATCTCTGCTTCCGGGATGTTAGGTGTTAGCAGGGTAGCTAGTGGTAATAACTCCTGTATGAAAATGCTGAGAGCGTCCTCCTGCATGAGTCTGCAACCACTGGTGGAAACCATCACGGGGTCAATGATGAGATGCTGGTATTCCCCTTGGTATCTTTTCAGGGCTTCAGCAATAGCCTGGATCGTGGAACGGTCGTTAACCATACCTACTTTGATGGCATCTGGGTGGATGTCGTTCATCACAGCTTCTATCTGGCCCTTTACTATTTCGGGGTTGATGTCTTGGATGGCATAAACTCCCAGGGTGTTCTGTACGGTAATGGCTGTAATGGCCGATGCGGCATATACGCCTAGTGCTGACATTGTCTTGATGTCAGCTTGTACGCCGGCTCCTCCGCAACTGTCTGAGCCAGCTATTGTCATTGCTGTATAATATTTCATAATTCCTATTAACTTCTTGCTTTTCCTCTAAAACTGTTTCTTACCAGGGCTGATTCACAGGTCTCACAGAGATGTTCTGTGGCTTGATGGTGCTTGAAACCTTCTATCATGGCTTGGGCACGGGGTGAAGCCAGAATTTCTTCCAGCGATTGTTCAAGCAGGTTCCCAAGTGCTACATCTCCGTTGTGGTCCAAACAGCAGGGTACCAATGTTCCGTCTGCCAATACGCCTATCTGTTTGAGCAGGGTTTTACAGAAAACTTCTCTTTTTTCTTCTCTGATACCTGATTTCTGATTTCCTTTTATCATTTCCTTTTCTTCGATATGGTTATCAAAGTTGGGCCATTCGAATTTCCTGTCAAACTCCAGATAGAGATTATTGGCAAGTCTGTAACCGTCAGGTCGTTCTTTCCAGGGTTTGGGAACAAATTTTTCGATGTGCTCCATTACTTCTTCATTTTCCCGGTCTTTTCCTCCTTGGTTCCAAAGTCTGAGAACTATGCAGGTTCCTTTCTCTGCTGCTTGGGTTGAAAAAGTCATCACCTCGTTCATGTAACTGGCAAGCTCTCCCTTGGCATTACTCTCGTGTGAGTGGAGCGAGAGCTGTATTTTGTGGGGAAGTGTGTCAAGGAGATCCATAGCTTTGGGTAGCAGAGTGCCGTTGGATGTAAGTACGGTTTTGAAACCTTTCTCTCTTGCCATATTGATAAACTCGGGTAGAAGAGGGTGTAGTAGGGGTTCGCCCATAATGTGGAAATATAGGAAACAGACCTTCCCGCGTATCTTGTCGGTGAGCAGGTCGAATTCCTCAGCACTCAACTGTCTTTTCTTCCTTGTATGTTTTGGACAGAAGTGGCAGTTGAGATTACATGTATTAGTGATTTCTATGTAACAGCGATCTATCATTGTCATGTCTTTTCTTGCATATAGCTTACTTTTTAGCAAAGTTACATGTTTTCTTTGATATGACCAAATAATATAGCATAATTTTGCATTTGAAGTCTTCTTGTCGTGGATAGTGAATGAATATGAAGGAAATATACAAATACGGAAATAAAAAAAAGCCTTCTGAAAGAAATTTCAGAAGGCTCTTGCGGAGAGAGAGGGATTCGAACCCCCGGTACCTCTCGGTACGACGGTTTTCAAGACCGTTGTAATCGACCACTCTACCATCTCTCCATTGTTTTAGTCTGGATGACTATAGCTTGGTTTTCTTAAGCGGTTGCAAAGGTACTACTATTTTCTGGTTCCACCAAATTTTTTGCCAACTTTTTTTCATTTTTCTTCAAAAAAATGCGTTTTGGGGGCTAATAAGTGACAAAATCGGCAAAAAATAGAGAGGTAAGGCTGAAAAAGACAATAAAAAAGGGCTACCGCCGTAGCCCCAATCTTGATAACCTTAAATCTAATACTATGAAAAACACACTGCAAAAATACAAAATATATCTATTCGTTATGTCAAAAGAATAGAAAATCTGTATTTTGAAAGGGTGCTTTAATATTTTTTAAACCTTAGAGGTAACCTTTCTGCTTAAACTCTTCCATCAGTGGCAAGGCTAAAATCTTGGCATCAGGATGTGGTGCACCGGTAGTACCTAATGCGCGAAGGTCGAAGAAATGTTTCCAGTCACTCACGAAAGCGGTATGAACCAGTTCTGTGTTGCAGTCCAATGGTAGGATGGCTCGTGCTTCCTGTGGTTTGCAACCTGCCTCTATCAGTTTCATGTAGGCATATTCAGCAGCCTGATTGGCGAATATCCAAGTTGTGAGTTTACTCCATTCTGCAGTTCTTCCTTCTGCAATGTCAGCACACATATCTTCTATTCGGTAGTCGCTGGGATCTTGTGAACCATCGAAGCCTTCTGCTTCTACCCATGTAGGCAGGTTGATGGTAATCTCGTTATCAAACTTATTCTTCGAATAGTTACAGTATCGGGTACTCTGCTCTGCCATAGAGTTGGCACGATGACGGTTATATTCTCGGGTTATGGAAATCTGAGTAGTAAAATGAACGGTAATACGGAGTTCGTGCTTACCTTCTTCATAGTTGCTGAGGTACTTCAGGTTGTCCATCGCTTTGTTTTCTGCCAATACTCGGAGATTGGTTGTAATATAGTCTTTGCCGTCTAAGGTTTTCAGACGTGAGAACTTGTTGTGGGTATAAAGCGGCAACTCTCCATGTTTGCATACCAGATACACGGTTCCATGTTCCAGCATGGCAAAGTGTTCACTCTGCACCATCCGATCCACGAAAGGCTTGGCAGAATCCACAGTGGTATTATTCTCACTTTTATAGCATACTCTTCCTGCTCGTTCTATCTGCTGGTAGATACCGAGCTCACCTGGTTTCTGTAACCAGATTTCATACGATGGTCTTTGTATTTTCATTTCTTTTTGTTTTTTGTTCTGTCTGCAAAGGTACATTATTTTGTGCATACGGCAAAATAATTCATGCCTTTTTTCGTCTTATATATAATTAAGGTGTAATAATTAGTAAATATGGAGATAAAACCAATAGCATATTTTCGTTCTCCCTTCAGTAGCAAGTTTGGCATCCCCAAACAGGCTGGATTGGTAGCAGAACTGGAAGGACAGATTGTTTTTGAACCCGAATTTCGTAACCCTGATGCGCTGCGTGGCATGGAGGGCTTTGATTATCTTTGGCTGATTTGGGAATTTTCTGCCAATAGGCACAAAGCGCACAGTCCGGTTGTTCGTCCTCCTGTGTTGGGAGGCAATGAGAAAGTGGGTGTCTTTGCCACTCGAAGTCCTTTCCGTCCCAATAATATAGGTCTTTCATCGGTAAAAATCTCTCATATCGAATGGGAGACTCCTCATGGTCCTGTCATTCATGTTAAGGGAGCTGATCTTATGGACAAAACACCGATATTTGACATCAAGCCGTATGTGGTGTATGCCGATTCTCATCCTGGGGCAAGGAGCGGTTTTGTTGATGACCGCAAATGGCAGAAACTTGATGTAAAGATTTCTGAAGATGTAGACAGGCATCTGCGTCTGCAGGGATTGAATGCAGAAAAGATTGAAATATTGAAAGAGGTACTTGCCCAAGATCCCCGTCCGCATTACCAGAAAGACCCTCATAAGGTCTATGGAATGCCTTATGAGGGTCTTGATATTCATTTCACGGTTTGCGATCATACGCTTACTGTTGTCAAGTAGACTTCTTGAATGTTGAGTAGAAAATTTACTTTGCGAAACTTTCAAAACGTACGTTTTCCAACAGAATTTTGCAGGCAGCATCGATATTCTTGGCTTCCTTGGTGTAGAAGATATTGGAGTTCTTGATGGTGATATCGTGTACCATACCTTCTGCACCATGTGCTTCAATACCTGTTTCGCAACCTCGTACGTAGATGTTGCTCATGTGGATATCCTGAAAGTTTGGCAGGAATTCCTGCTTTACGGGAGTTGTCTGCTTCTGGGCACCTACGTGGTTATCAAAATAGGTGGTCTCAAATGTGATGGCTGCATCCTTGATATCGGTCATGTAGATATGGTCGATATAGATATTCTCTGATGTTCCGCCTCTCTTCACTGCACTTTTAAAGCGTAAACCGGTATCTGTTCCCTGGAAAGTATTGTTGCGAACAACAATATTCTTCATGCCGCCAGAGAACTCGCTGCCGATAACAAAACCTCCATGGGCATGGTATACGGTGTTGTCCTGGATATTGATGTTTTCACAAGGACCTGCTGCCACACCTGCTGCGCCTGCGCCACCCTTCATGCAGATACCATCATCACCGGCATCAATCACATTGTTTACGATGAGTACATCCTTACAGCTTGAGATATCAATCGCATCACCGTTCTGGGCATTCCATGGACATTTTACGGTGATTCCGTCGATAGTCACATTCTTGCATCGGGTAGGGATGATGTGAAACTTAGGGCTGTTCAGAAGTGTAACACCCTGTACGAGTACATTCTCGCAACTGGTGAATCTGATCATGTGTGTTCGGGCTTTCTCCTGTGCGTCCATATTCTCTGCCACGTTAGGTTGATGTTTCAGATTGAATGGATACCAGATGTCACCTTTTTCATTAAGAGTTCCGCCCATAGCCTGGAATTCTTTCCATTCTACGTCACTAACCTTGCTCCGCTTTACCGGTCTCCACCATTCTCCGTTTCCGTCAATGGTGCCCTCGCCTGTGATAGAGATGTTCTTTCTCTTGCTTGCATTGATGGCTGGAGTAGCACGGCTTTCTTTCTTTCCCGTAGTCTCGTCTATCTTGAAGTGGTCGTTCTTGTCTTCTGAAAGAACGATGATGGCATTCTTTTCCAGATGTAGGTCAATATTGTCCTTCAGTGAGATGAGACCGGTGAGGTAGATACCTGCAGGCACATTAAGATGACCGCCGCCCATCTTATTCAGTTTGCTGATGGCTTTGGCAAATGCCTGGGTATTCATGGTGAGTCCGTCACCATTACCGCCACATTCTAAGATACTGACATGATTGTCTGGGATGCTAGGCAATGTTGGTTGCTGCATCTGAACTGGTAAGTTCTGATAATACTTACTGTAATCTTTGGCATTGGCTGTCACAAATGAGAAACAGACCAATAAAGCTATTAAAATCTTCTTCATAAGCTTTTTAAGTTTAGTTTGTTTAATAAATTCTATACTTTGTCTTGTTTGTAATATCTGTTACCTTAAGGTATGGATATAAAAAAAAGACGGCCCTAACCACAGTTAGTAACCGCCTTTTATGAAAGGAGGAGTGGTACCACCAGGAATCGAACCGGGGACACAAGGATTTTCAGTCCTTTGCTCTACCAACTGAGCTATGGCACCATCTTGCTTTTTGCGGTTGCAAAGGTACAATAAATATTTTAATTGAGCAAGAGAAAACGAAATATTTTCTCTTGCTTAATGTTTATTAACTAAATATCCCCTTGCTTGAAATTAATCTTTCAGCGGATTCCAACCTTGTGCTTTCAGTTCAAATTCCTGTCCGTCTCTGGTAATGAGGAACTTGCCCAGATTTTCTTTGGTGATGTAGCCAATCTGCCTTACACCCTCCATAGTCTCAATCTTCTCGTGGTCACCGATAGGTACGGTAAAGAGAAGTTCATAATCTTCGCCACCATTCATAGCACAGGTGGTAAGATTCATGTTGAATTCTTCTGCCTGCACGGCTGTCTGGTAGTCGATAGGTATGTTCTTCTCATATACTCTGCATCCGCAATGACTCTGTTCGCAGATATGCATCAATTCACTGCTCAGACCATCGCTCACATCCATCATGGCGGTAGGACGGATACCTGCCTCACGCAGTTGTGCTATCACATCTCCGCGTGCCTCAGGCTGCAGTTGTCTTTCCAAGAGATATTCCTTGCCGGCGAAATCTGGCTGGAAGTTGCGCATATTCTCTAAGTCTCTGTTCAGAAGAGCCAGTTTCTCGTTATCACCATTTGCTTTAGCCTCAGCCATCTTCTTTCGGATATCTTCTATCTGTCCGTAGTATACAGCCTTTTCGCGTTCCAGCAGTTGAAGTCCCATATAGGCACCGCCCAAGTCGCCCGACACACAGATCAGGTCTGTTTCCTTGGCTCCGTTGCGGTATACGATTTCTTCTTTTGCTGCTTCTCCGATACAAGTAATACTGATGGCTAAACCGGTGAGTGAAGAGGTAGTATCACCTCCCACGATATCTACTCCCCATTTGTCACATGCCATTCGAAGACCCTTATAGAATTCATCAATGTCTTCTACTTTGAATCGTTTACTCAATGCTATGCTTACTACCATCTGACGTGGGGTTCCGTTCATAGCAAAGATATCACTGATGTTTACCATTGCACTCTTGTAACCCAAGTGAACCATGTCAATATAGGTAAGGTCGAAATGTACGCCCTCCATCAGCATATCTGTAGTCATGAGCACCTCCTTGTCTGGATAATGCATCACGGCACAATCGTCGCCTACACCATAAACTGTAGACTCGTTTTTCTTTTCATAACCTTTGGTGAGATGGTTTATAAGACCGAATTCACCTAACTTTGAGATATCCAAAATAACTAATAGTTTATAATTTATACTTAAGATCTGCGGATGATTTCTCGCATAATCTCTGTCATCTTAGGCTGTGCGGCATTGGCTGCAATCTGCACTTCCTCATGACTGACTTCTACAGGTACATCGAAACCGCCAAGATCGGTGATGATGCTGATGCCGAAAACCTTGATTCCGCAATGGCGGGCAACAATCACTTCAGGTACAGTACTCATACCTACAGCGTCACCACCCAATACACGATACATGCGATACTCTGCCGGTGTCTCGAAGGTAGGTCCCTGAACGCCAACATATACACCATGCTTTGCATCAATTCCCTTCTCCTTAGCGATATCGTCGGCAAGGTCGCGGAGTTTCTTGTCGTATGCTTCGTGCATATCCGGGAAACGTGGACCGGTAGGGAAGTTCTTTCCGCGCAATGGATGTTCTGGGAAGAAGTTGATGTGATCATCGATAATCATCAGGTCTCCAATCTGGAATTCCGGATTCATACCGCCCGAAGCGTTGCTTACAAAGAGGGTTTCAATGCCCAACTCGTACATCACACGTTCTGGGAAGGTTACAGCCTTCATGTCATATCCTTCATAGTAATGAAATCTTCCTTCCATAGCCATGATGTCTTTACCTCCTAACTTACCGAAAATCAGTTTGCCTGCATGACCTTGAACGGTAGATACTGGGAAGTTTGGTATTTCACTATATGGAAATTCATAACTGTCAGTTATTTCTGAAGCTAATTGTCCGAGACCGGTTCCCAGTATGATTGCTGTCTTCGGACTTGTTGTCATCCTTTCTTTTAGCCAGGATGCTGTTTCTTGAATTTTTTCGTACATAGCTAATGATTTTGTCGTTAAAATTATCTTCTTGTTCCAGCATGAAACTAACCTTGATAGGCAGTTCGTATATGCTTTTCTTAACTATTTCATAGAGTCCCTCTGTCTCTTTTAGTCTCACGGCATCTTTCTCTGTCGTGATAATCAGACGGGGTTCTGGCATCTGTTCAAACGCCTCGTTGATGCGTGTGATGTCTTTATTCTTGAAGCGATGGTGATCACCGAAACTCAGCGACTGCATACTCTTGACCATTGGCTTCAGGTCGTGTTCCATCTGCTTAGGCGATGCGATACCAGTAACCAGCAGAGCATGGTAGTTTTTCAACTCCTCCTTGGCTATCTGCTGGTCTTCGAAAACTCCCTTTGGCGTATCATAGTTGATGCAGGTGAAGTAGAGCTTCTGGAAAGGGTAAAGGTCCATAGCCTTGGTGAGTACTCGAAATTCCATTGGCTTCAGGTCCTTTGGACATTTAGTGATAATCACAATGTCTGCACGGTTCTTACCGCTTAGAGGTTCTCTCAGTCTTCCGGCCGGCAACATCTTGTCATAGATGATCAGACGGTGGTAATCTACCAGCAGAATGTTGATACCTGGCTTCACATAGCGATGCTGAAAGGCATCATCCAGTAATACAACATCTACATCCTTGGTCGGTTCTTCATTCTGCAACTTTTCGATTCCTCTCACACGCTTAGCGTCTACGGCTACATAGATATCGTCAAACTTGCTGTGCATCTGGAAGGGTTCATCGCCAATCTCTGACATTGTCGTATCTTTATCTGCCAGCACATAGCCACTGGTCTTTCTTTTGTAACCACGTGATAGCACAGCTATCTTAACCTTGTCGTGCAACAAGCGTATCAGATACTCCACATGGGGAGTCTTGCCCGATCCGCCCACCGTGATGTTACCCACAGAAATGATCGGGATTGAGAATGACTGACTCTTTTTCAGTCCGATATCGAAGAGCCAATTGCGAAATCTGACCATGCCGCCATAAATCCAACTCAGTGGTAGCAGCCAGTCGTTGATCTTGATAAGATCGCCTTCTGTTCTCATGTCTGTTTCCTTTCTCTTAATTCGGTATGTCTATATATTAATGTACGCATACCTTATTATAAATGTTATTGTATGTTCAGTACGTAAGGAAGTGCAGCCTGTATAGGCTCTTTCTCCTTCATATTGCGTATCATGATGAATGGCTGGTAGAGATCACCCAATGCCAGACGCAACTGTTCTTCGAGGTAGGTTCCCTTGTTTCCGCCCGCCATATCCAGCAACTGTTCCATCCATCCAGCCAATGCCGGATATTCTACCGCCTGATAACTGCTGAGATGAGCCAATTCTGCAGCCTTGTCGATGGCGTCGCTCAAGCCGCCGAATCCATCAATTAACTTAATCTTCTTGGCGTCTGTACCCAGCCATACTCTTCCTTGAGCAATCTTCTCAACCTGTTCGGTGCTCATTTTTCTGCCCTCAGCCACACGATTGCGGAAGAGGCTATATCCACGGTTCACATAGTTTTGCATGGTGGCAATCTCTTCTGCACTCCATGGGCGTGACATGCCTGCAGAGGCATAGGCACTGTTGCGGTTGGTCTTCACTTCATCATACTTGAAGCCTAACTTCTTTGTCATCAGGTCACTGAAATCTGGCAGGGCTCCAAAGATACCGATGCTGCCGGTCAATGTTGTAGGTTGTGCCATGATATATTGGGCACCCATACTCATATAATAAGCACCCGATGCTGCCATACCACCCATTGATACCACTACCGGCTTCTTTTTATTTAATTCTTTAACTGCTCTCCAGATCTGTTCCGAAGCATAGGCATCTCCACCGCCCGAATTGATACGCAGAACTACGGCCTTTACCTGACTGTTATCTGCAAGTTCCTGAAGGTCCTTGATGACCTTTGTACTTACTATCTGTTGCTCAGAATCATAGATGCTAGGAGTCTCCATCCTGACAATGGACCCCTGACAGTAGTATACGGCAATCTCTTCGCCCATCAGATTCGAGTCGTCTATAGCCATATCTACGTCGTTATAGTCAACCTGATTGATGGTATCGTCTGCCTTCAGTCCTAACTGTTTCTTTACCACGTCTCTGATTTCATCATAATAGCAGAATCCATCTACCATCTTTCGAGATTTCAGTAGTTTGGTATCATCAAACACCATCAGCCCGTCAGCATAGCGGTTCAGTGAATCCTTGCTGATGTTTCTGCTTTTGCTCACATCTCCCAACATCTGTAGCCAGAGTCCACTAATATAGCGTGAAACCTGCTCTCTGTTGGCATCCGACATTTTGTCTTCGGTGTATGTTTCAGTATAGCTTTTGTATTTGCCTACCTTCACTACCGTAAAGTGAACGCCAAACTTGGCTGCTACATCTTTGATATATTGTGGCTGCGATGCAATACCATGCCAGTCCACATTGCCTTCTGGGTTTACATATACCTTGTTGGCAACCGAAGCCAGATAATATCCACCCTGTGAGAGAGCATCACCATATGCGATAATCCATTTGCCGCTCTTCTTGAAATCGGCAAGTGCATTTCTGATTTCCTGCAAAGTGGCATAATCTGTCTCCAAGATACCCGTTTCCAGATAGATGCCCTTCACTTTATCCTCATTCTTTGCCTTGCGGATAGAAGAGAGAATCCTGTTCATGCCTAGGTTGTTAAACTGCTCGCCTGTCAGTTCGCCGAGCCAGTTGTCTTCAGTACGGTCTTCAATCTGTCCTTGTAGTTTCATTACCATCACCGCATTGTCTTTCAGTGCCGGTTTACTGTTGCTCGATGCCACCATTCCGATGATACAGATGAATCCCAGAATGGTCATGATCAGCCCGAAGGCAAACAGTCCTACGATAGTGGCTGCCACGTTCTTGAAAAAATCCTTCATTATTCTATGTCAATATTTTATAAGTGAGACTTCTAAATAAATGCCAGCGGCAGAAGAGAGATGTTTTCTCCGATTGCCGTTTACAGCAATTTTTCTGCAAATATAGCAAAAAAGAACCAATAATCAAAGCGATTGGAACAAAAACACCAAAAAAAGAAGAAAAAATAACATAGGGTTAACGAAAAAATGCCTATCTTTGCATTATCTTAGCAAAACAGAATAAAGATATAAACAACAAAACAAAACAGAAAAATGAAAAAGACAATGATTTCTTTTCTTCTGATGCTGACAGCAATTACAGCATCAGCTCAATCTACCGCTCGCAAGTTCGTATTGAAGAACAGTAGCGACGGTCTGAGTGAACTCACCTGTTATCTTCCTAAGAATCCTTCAGGAAGAGCTGTAGTAGATTGTCCTGGAGGTGGGTATTCTCATCTTGCAATGGATCATGAGGGACATCAGTGGGCTGAGTATTTTAACAAACAGGGTATCGCTTTCTTTGTCTTGAAATACCGTATGCCTAACGGAAACCGCAATATTCCGTTGAGTGATGCTTATCAGGCGATGCGTACCGTCCGTGATAGTTCTGCCGTATGGAAAATAAACAAGGAAGATGTTGGTATCATGGGCTTTTCTGCCGGTGGTCATTTGGCTTCTTCCGTCAGTACTCATGCTGAGGCGGCTGTGCGACCTGATTTCTCGATTCTTTTCTATCCGGTGATTTCAATGGATGAGCGTATCTCTCATAAGGGATCATGTGTGAACTTCTTGGGTGAAGAGCGTAATACCAATAAGAAACTGGTAGAAGAGTGGTCTAACGACAAGGCTGTTCGTCCTAATCTTACCCCTCGTGCCATCATACTGATGTCTTTTGATGATAAGGTTGTTCCTCCTGTAACCAATGGCGTAGCCTATTATTCAGCCATGAGCAAGGCGGGCAACGAGTGTACCATGCATATCTATCCGACTGCCGGACATGGATGGGGATTCCGAGATGCTGCCCATGGTTTCCCATATCACGACCAAATGCTGAATGATCTTACCTGTTGGCTCAACAGGCTTCCGTCTAAGTAATCTAAGTAATAAGTAAAGAGAATACCTAAAAAGAGGGTGTGTCATAAGTTAATGATACATCCTCTTCTTGTTGCTGGAAGAGCTAGGTTATGTTGTTGGAAAAGCTAGTATATGTTGTTGGAAGAGCTAAGATATGTTGTTGGAAGAGCTAGTATATGTTGTTGAAAGAGCTAGTATATCTAGAATATGTTGTTGGAAGAGCTAGTATATGTTGTTGAGACAGTTAGTATCTCCGGTCGCACAACAGCTGTTGTGCGCTTGCATAACAGCTGATATGCGCTTGCACAACAGCTGATGTGCATGCGGTGACCAACTGTTGTGCGCCAACTGTTTTCCAAACTTATGGCACATCCTCTTTTTCTTTTTATAGACTCCTAATAAGCATTCTTGTCAGGGCAGATAATGCTCTTGGCTGTCATGAAGATAATCTTGATATCAAGCCAGAACGACCAGTTCTCTATATACCAGATATCACGGCGGATACGTTCCTCCATCTGCCAGAGCTCCTTGGTCTCACCACGGAACCCGGTAACCTGAGCCCAACCTGTGATACCAGGCTTGGAGAAGTGGCGAACCATATACTTATCTATCAGGCTTCCATACACCTCTGTATGATGCAGCATGTGAGGGCGCGGCCCCACAATACTCATGTCTCCCTTAAGAACATTGAAGAATTGAGGAAACTCATCTATGTTCGTCTTTCTCATAAAGTTGCCGAAAGCAAATTTACGTGGGTCGTTCTTTGTTGCCTGTGCCTTGTCTGCATCCTTGTTCACATGCATGGAACGGAATTTAAGACAGTAGAAGGTATCACCATTCAGACCCGTTCTTGCCTGCTTGAAGAAAATTGGACCAGGACTCTGAATCTTGATGATGAGAGCTATGAATGGAATGAATGGTAGAACGCACAAACATGCAAGCCCGCTCACCACGATGTCGAAGCTACGCTTGATAATGCGGTTTGACATGCTTGTTAGGGGTTCTATGCGGTTTGAATATACCGTCCTTCCCATAAAATTCTGGGCATCAAGATGCAATTTGTACTCACCAAACACACGTGGCAGGTAGTAGAAGTGTATCACATTCTTATCACAGAAGTGCATGATATTGATGATTTCAGGATCTTTATGCGACAGGCAGCAGAAAACCTCGTCAATACTGGAAGGTTCACCATTGATGGTATCATTCATGGTAGAAGAGATAATCTCTTTGAGCTGTTTCATGTTTCCTATTCTTTTCAACCCTTCCGGATTATCAGTGATGTCTTCATCTGCATAATATCCTTTTACTATATAACCTGCCGAGGGATTTTCTGTCATCGTCTTGTACATCTCGCTCACGGCAGGATCGTTACCTACAAAGACGACGGTGCGTGAGTTGCGGCCCTTAGAGCGGAAATACTTTAGTAATTTGAGCTCGCAGAGTCGGCTTATGATGAGAGACAGATAGAATGTTATGCCGAAGATAATGCTGAAGGAGAACATCTTTCCCCCGTGACCGAGTAGTCTTGAGAAGGTAAAGAAACAGAATGTTGTTGCTGCAGCCAGATATAAAGTACGCTTTGTAACCTGTAGGAACCCGATCTTTCTGACATGAATGATGGTGGAATAGAAGTATTCGCCTAGGAACAAGGCAGCATTGGCAACAAAAAAGGTAATCTTTGTTGCTTTGTCGAAATACGCAGGTATGAGTTCTTGACCATATTGGGTATAGAACAACAGTACGATGTTGAGAATAACGAAATCGGCACCTATCACCAGTCTCCTTATCATTTCATTTCCTTTATAATGCTTGTTCGTCATTTGCTTATGTTTTTTTATACTCCTAGTTATTTATATATCTTTTTTAAGATATTTGAGGTATGCTTAAACTGATATTTGGTCGCAAAGATAATAATAATAGTTGAAAATCGGAAATAAATCAGCAAAAAAATATCGAAATAGACCAACTTGAACCAACTTGAACCAGCTTTTCTTGTTTTTAATCTGTTTAAATGATGTTTTTTGTTCCTTTTTACTTTCTTGCGCATATCTAGTATTTTTATATAAATAGGTAGTTTTTTTAGAAATTGCTTGGTGGTCTCAAAAGAAAAACGTACTTTTGCAGCCGGATTATCACGGATGATTCTTCTTTGAGACCTGTTGGTACTGGGAGTAAACTCCTGATGTGATGCAGTCTCTCATTGTTAATTTGTGAAATCTTAAGTATGAACAATAAACGATTTAGATAGTAATAATATGCAATTAATTTTATTATCGGGTGGTTCGGGTAAAAGGCTCTGGCCACTTAGCAATAATGCTAGAAGCAAACAGTTCTTGCCATTGCTCGAAAAGGAGAATGGGGAGATGGAAAGTATGGTTCAGCGCGTGGTACGTCAGGCTCAGGAAGCAAATCTGACCAATGATATTACGCTTGCTACAAACGCCAGTCAGCTGGATATCATCCAGAACCAGCTGGGAGAGCGGGTTTCTGTGGTTACCGAACCGGAGAGGCGTGATACTTTCCCTGCTATCGCTTTAGCTGCAAGTTATCTGAAACTGAAGAAGAAATGTGAGGATGATGAGGTTGTGGTTATTATGCCTTGTGATCCTTATACCGAGTTGGAATATTTCCATACCATAGCCCGTATGGTGGAGTGTGTGGAGAAAAGCGTCGCCGACCTCGTGCTGATGGGTATCAAACCTACTTATCCAAGTGCAAAATATGGTTATGTGGTTCCTTTTGCTGAAGGAGAGAAGTATCAGATAGTGAAGAGATTTACCGAGAAACCGGATGTGCCTACAGCAGAGAAACTCCTGGAGGAGGGTGCTTACTGGAATGGTGGTGTCTTCGCTTTCCGTTTGGGCTATATGATGCAGATTGTACGTAAGTATATGCAGAGTGAGAACTTTGAAGATACTCGTGCAAGATATAGCGAATTTCCAAAAATCTCTTTCGACTACGAGGTGGCGGAGAAGGCTGAATCGGTAGCGGTGGTTCCGTTTAATGGTGAATGGAAGGACCTGGGTACCTGGAATACACTCACTGATGAGCTGCACCATGCCAGCATTGGTAATGCGGTGATGGGAAGTCATTGCGAGAATACGCATGTCATCAACGAACTCCAGTTGCCTCTGTATGTGGATGGCTTGAAGGATGCTGTTGTTGCAGCGAGTCCTGATGGCATCTTCGTCTGTGCAAAGAAATATTCCGAGGACATCAAGAAGGCGGTAGAACATCTTACTCCGCGTCCGATGTATGAGGAAAGAAGGTGGGGTACTTATCGGGTGATTGACGATTCTGAGTATGCTGACGGCAATCATTCGCTCACCAAGAGTATTACCTTGAAGCCAGGTAAGAATATCAGTTATCAGCTTCATCACCATCGTTCAGAGGTGTGGACATTCGTAGAAGGTGAGGGCATCTTTGTACTTGATGGTGAGGAGAAACATGTGAAGGCTGGTGATACCGTGGTGATTCCTCTGGAGCATTATCATGCCATCAAGGCGATAACACAGCTGACTTTCATCGAAGTTCAGAATGGTAATCCACTGGTTGAGGAGGATATTGAAAGATTCGATTATCAATGGAAAATGAAATAAAACACAAGTTTTTGTGATATAATGTCAGTATTTAAACGTGTCAAAGTGTCAGTATGGATGCTTTGGCACGTTTTTCGTATACTGGCGGGGTGACGGGTAGCAATATCTGTCGACAAAATAAATGTATAACAATTAAAATATTATAGAATCATGAACATTAAACCATTAGCAGACAGAGTGCTGGTACTTCCTGCACCAGCTGAAGAAAAAGTAGGTGGAATTATTATCCCTGATACAGCAAAAGAGAAACCACAGCGTGGTAAGGTCGTTGCTACAGGTAAGGGTACGAAAGACGAAGAGATGATTCTCAAAGAAGGTGATACCGTACTCTATGGTAAGTACGCTGGCACAGAACTCGAATTCGGTGGTACTAAATATATCATGATGCGTCAGAGCGATGTACTCGCTGTAGTAGAAGAGTAAGAATAAGTGAAGAGTGAAGAACGAAGAGTGAAGGATTCAATTGCTTTGTTTTAACTCAACATTCAACATTTAACATTCAACATTAAAAAGATAAAAGAAAATGGCTAAAGATATTAAATATAATATGGATGCCCGCGACCTCTTGAAGAAGGGTGTTGATCAGTTGGCAAATGCAGTAAAGGTAACTCTCGGTCCTAAGGGCCGCAACGTGGTAATCGAAAAGAAGTTTGGTGCTCCTCAGATTACTAAAGATGGTGTTACCGTGGCTAAGGAAGTAGAGTTGGAAAATAAATTCGAAAATACTGGTGCTCAGCTTGTTAAGAGCGTTGCCAGCAAGACTGGTGATGATGCCGGTGATGGTACAACAACTGCTACTATCCTGACTCAGGCTATCGTAACAGAGGGCTTGAAGAACGTTACTGCAGGTGCAAACCCAATGGACTTGAAGCGTGGTATCGACAAGGCTGTAGCTGCTGTTGTTGAATTCATCAAGAACCATGCAGAGCAGGTAGACGACAACTACGATAAGATTGAGCAGGTGGCTACTGTTTCTGCCAACAATGATGCTGAGATTGGTAAGCTCTTGGCTGACGCAATGCGCAAGGTTTCTAAGGATGGTGTCATCACTATCGAGGAGAGCAAGAGCCGTGATACCAACATTGGTGTTGTTGAGGGTATGCAGTTTGACCGTGGTTACTTGAGCGGTTACTTCATGACAGATGCAGACAAGATGGAGTGTGTAATGGATAACCCATACATCCTTCTTTATGATAAGAAGATTTCTAACTTGAAGGAGTTCTTGCCAATTCTCCAGCCTGCTGCTGAGAGTGGTCGTCCTTTGTTGGTTATCGCTGAGGATGTTGATTCTGAGGCTTTGACTACATTGGTAGTTAACCGTTTGCGTGGCGGTTTGAAGATTTGCGCTGTGAAGGCTCCAGGCTTCGGTGACCGTCGCAAGGCTATGCTGGAGGATATCGCAGTATTGACAGGCGGTGTTGTTATCTCTGAGGAGAAGGGCTTGAAGTTGGAGCAGGCAACTTTGGATATGCTGGGTTCAGCAGACAAGGTTACCGTCAACAAGGACAATACAACTATCGTTAATGGTCATGGCGAGAAGGCTAATATCCAGGATCGCGTAGCTCAGATCAAGAACGAAATTGAGAATACCAAGTCTTCATATGATAAGGAGAAACTTCAGGAGCGTCTGGCTAAGCTCGCCGGTGGTGTAGCTGTCCTTTATGTAGGTGCCAACTCTGAGGTTGAGATGAAGGAGAAGAAGGATCGTGTTGACGATGCACTCTGCGCTACCCGTGCCGCTATCGAGGAAGGTATCGTTGCTGGTGGTGGTACTACTTATATCCGTGCTCTCGAGGCATTGAAGGATATGAAGGGTGATAACGCTGACGAGACAACAGGTATCCGTATCGTAGAGCGTGCTATTGAGGAGCCTCTCCGTCAGATTGTTGCCAATGCCGGTGGCGAGGGTTCAGTAGTAGTAAATAAGGTACGCGAGGGCGAGGGTGACTTCGGTTACAATGCCCGCAAGGACGTTTACGAAGATATGCGTCAGGCTGGTATCGTAGATCCTGCCAAGGTAGAGCGTGTAGCTTTGGAGAATGCTGCTTCTATCGCAGGCTTGTTCCTGACAACAGAGTGTGTGTTGGTTGATAAACCAGAGCCTGCACCAGTTGCACCAGCTGCAGCACCTGGTATGGGTGGCATGATGTAATTAGATGAATAATTTGAGCAAACAAAGCACATCGTAAGACTGTGAGTTTGCAAAGCGAAAATATCAAATAGGGGTGATTCTCAGCGAATTATCCCTATTTTTTTGTTTTTTTAGTCATAAAGATGCAAAAAATAGCAAAATTATTTGGTTCGAATAATCTTTTTTTGTAACTTTGCATCGTAAATAAAAGAAAGTATCATCCGAAGGGATGGCAAAGATATTTTTTTGATTTGTTTTAGTAGATTAGTTTTTAAGTAGTTTGTTTTTGGAAATCGGTTGTCGTGAGACATCCGATTTTTTTTTGTTTTTATTTTGTTTTCTCAATTTAATTGTGTAATTTTGCAGCATAATAGAAAATTCATAGCATGAACAATATTGATTGGAAAAAAGCAGTGGTCTTTCTGATTGTTATCGGAGGACTCATTTATATTACAAAGGCAGAGTTGGGAATGACTACTACAAACTCGTTCCTTACTACGCTGGGTATCTTATTGCTTCTCTTTATCGGAGATAACTTCGCACAGAAGATTGATGATGATCGGAAACGACGTAAACTGAATAATGATGGAAAAGCTGATTGATCTATATAAGAAATGGGCGGGTGAAGAACCGGCTGATGTCATAAAATTGGCAGGGCAGGGGAGTAACCGGCAGTATTTCCGTATCATTGGGCATGATGGTGATACGGTAATTGGTGTGATAGGAACCAGTCGTGATGAGGATCATGCCTTTGTATATCTGGCTCAGCATTTCCAGCTCAGACAGTTGCCTGTTCCCCAGATTCTGGCGGTGAGCGATGATGAACTCTGCTATCTTCAGACAGACCTTGGTGGTACTTCGCTTTTCGATGCCATCAAGGGCGGACGAGATGCGGGCGGACGTTACAATCAGAAAGAGAAGGAACTCCTTAAGAAAACCATTCGTGAACTTCCGAATATCCAGATTCGCGGTGCAAGAGGATTGGATTGGCAGAACTGCTATCCGCAGCCAGAATTCGATGTAGACAGTGTACTCTTCGACCTCAACTACTTCAAGTATTGTTTCCTGAAGCCTACCGATTTGGATTTTCACGAACTGAAGCTCGAAGCCAACTTCCGGCTTTTTGCCAAGGATCTGACATCAGAACCGATGGATTGTTTCCTTTATCGCGATTTTCAGGCACGCAACATCATGCTGGATGATAAAGGAAATCCATACTTTATTGATTTTCAGGGTGGTAGAAAAGGACCGTTCTATTATGACCTCGCCTCATTCCTCTGGCAGGCATCTGCTAAGTATCCGTTCAAACTGCGCAGAGAACTGGTTTGGGAATACTACCAGTCATTGAAGCATTATACCGAGGTTCCATCAGTGCGCCATTTTGTAAACCGGTTGAGTCTTTTTGTGCTCTTCCGTACCTTACAGGTTTTGGGTGCCTACGGATTCCGCGGCTATTTCGAACGCAAGAAGCATTTCATCGACAGTATTCCGCCAGCTATCCAGAATCTGCGAGATCTTCTGAAGATGGGTGACAAGGTATTCCCTTATCCTTATATGATGGATATGTTGAGAAGACTGACCGAATTGCCACAGTTCAAGGTGATAGAGAGTGTGGCGCTGAGTCGTGCAGACGGCTATAAGACTACCGACAATAATATCTATCGTGCGCATCCGCAGGACGGACCTGCCACCTATTCTAAATATGATGGTAAGGGACCGCTGGTGGTAAGAGTGTATAGTTTTTCTTTCCGTAAGGGCATTCCAGAGGATCCGTCGGGCAATGGTGGAGGTTATGTCTTCGACTGCAGAAGTACCCATAACCCTGGCAGATACGAGCCTTATAAGAAGTTGACGGGTCTGGATGAGCCTGTTATCCGATTCCTGGAGGATGATGGTGAGATATTGAAGTTCCTGGATCATGTCTATGCACTTGCCGACCATCATGTAAACCGCTACATGCAGCGTGGTTTCACCTCTCTGATGTTCTGTTTCGGATGTACAGGCGGTCAGCATCGCAGTGTATATTCTGCGCAGCATCTTGCCGAACATATTCACCGGAAGTTTGGTGTAGAAGTGCATATTTGTCATCGTGAACAGCATATTGAACAGGTTTTACCTGCAAAACAATAGAAAATAGCGTGCAAATTTGGCTATCTCGCAAAAAGTTAGTAAATTTGCACGCACATTTAAAAATAGCTAATTAGCAATGATGCAAGCAATGATATTCGCAGCAGGTTTGGGCACTCGCCTTAAGCCACTTACCGACCGCATTCCGAAGGCTCTGGTAAGTGTCGGGGGAGAACCTTTGCTCAAACGTGTCATCTTTCAGTTGAAGGATGCCGGTTTCACTCGCATTGTAGTGAACGTGCATCATTTCTCCCAACAAATTATCGATTATCTCAGAGCACATGACAACTTCGGTATGGACATCCGTATCAGTGATGAGAGTGAAAAGCTGCTCGAAACGGGTGGAGGTATCCGGAAGGCATGGCCGCTCTTCAACCAGTCAGAGCCTATTCTTATCCACAACGTGGATATTCTGAGTAATGTAGATCTGAAGAAATTCTACCAGATGGAGAGCAGGGATATGATTGCTGCCCGCCTGATGGTGAGCGAACGCAAGACCAAGCGCTATCTGCTCTTTGATGACAGCATGCGACTGGTGGGATGGACGAATATAGAAACGGGCGAGGTGAAGAGTCCTTATCCTGATCTCAATCCCAAAGATTATAAGATGTATGCTTTCTCGGGCATCCACATGGTTGCTCCATCGCTCTTTCCATTGATGGAGGAGGAACCGGACAAGTTCCCTATCATGGACTTCTATCTGAAGCATTGCGACAAGGTGCGCATAGAGGGATATGTAAAGAACGACCTCAAACTGATGGATGTGGGAAAGCAGGAGACGCTGAAAGAGGCGGAAGCATTCCTGAAATCGTTAGTTAGTAGTTTATAGTTAATAGCGGCTATACCGTATAGCGAGATTACTATAAACTATAAATTGTAAACTGTAAATTAAAATTAGATATTATGCAACAGAAGATTATTATTTTGGATTTCGGTTCACAGACCACACAGCTCATCGGCCGTCGTGTCCGTGAACTCGATACCTTCTGCGAGATCATGCCTTACAACAAGTTTCCAAAGGATGACCCATCAGTCATTGGTGTCATCTTGAGCGGTAGCCCTTATTCCGTTCATGATCCGGAAGCTTTCAAGGTAGATCTGAGCCAGTTTATCGGCCGCATTCCGGTACTCGGCATCTGCTACGGTGCTCAGTTCCTCTCTTACGCCCAGGGCGGTAAGGTGGAGGCTGCTGACAGCCGTGAGTATGGTCGTGCCAACTTGGAGCATTTCGATAAGGAGAATCCTTTGTTCAAGGGATTCATCGAGAACTCTCAGGTTTGGATGAGCCATGGTGATACTATCACTGCTATCCCTGAGGATTACAAGTGCATCGCTTCTACTGCTAATGTGAAGTATGCTGCTTATGCTTCTACCAAACAGCCTGTATGGGCAGTACAGTTCCACCCAGAGGTGTTCCACTCTTTGCAGGGTACACAGCTCTTGAAGAACTTCGTGGTTGATATCTGCGGAAGTAAGCAGGACTGGAGTGCTGACTCTTTTGTTGAGACAACAGTTGCTGAGTTGAAGGAACAGTTGGGCGACGATAAGGTTATCCTCGGTCTTTCTGGCGGTGTTGACTCCAGTGTGGCTGCCGTTCTCCTGAACAAGGCTATCGGCAAGAACCTTACCTGTATCTTCGTAGATCATGGTATGTTGCGCAAGAATGAGTTCCGTGATGTGATGGAAGACTACAAGTGCTTGGGCTTGAATGTAATCGGCGTGGATGCATCCGAGAAGTTCTTTGCTGACCTGGCTGGTGTTACTGACCCTGAGAAGAAGCGTAAGATTATCGGCCGCGACTTCGTAGAGGTTTTCAATGCTGAGGCTAAAAAGCAGACTGGTGCCAAGTGGTTGGCTCAGGGTACCATCTATCCTGACCGCATCGAGAGCTTGAATATCACCGGTAAGGTGATCAAGAGTCATCACAACGTAGGTGGTCTTCCTAAGGAGATGAACCTTCAGTTGTGTGAGCCTTTGAAGTGGCTGTTCAAGGATGAGGTTCGCCGTGTAGGTCGCTCTATGGGTATGCCAGAGCACCTGATTACTCGTCACCCATTCCCAGGTCCTGGTTTGGCTGTCCGTATCTTGGGCGATATCACTCCTGAGAAGGTACGTATCCTTCAGGATGCTGACGATATCTATATCCGTGGCTTGCGTGAGTATAAGGTGAAGTTGAGTGGTGAGGAAGCTCGTCGCGTCCTGGCTGCCGGTGTTCCTGCTGACATGCAGAATGGCGAGATCGAGGTTTCTCTCTACGATCAGATCTGGCAGGCTGGTACCGTATTGCTTTCTACTGTCCGTTCAGTAGGTGTGATGGGTGATGAGCGTACATACGAGCACCCGGTTGCCTTGCGTGCTGTAACCAGTACTGATGCGATGACTGCTGACTGGGCACATCTTCCTTATGATTTCATGGCTAAGGTAAGTAATGAGATTATTAATAAGGTGAAGGGTGTAAACCGTGTATGTTATGACATCTCTTCAAAACCACCTTCGACAATTGAGTGGGAATAAACAGAATAAAAAAGTCGCCTTCAAAGAGGGCGACTTTTTTTTATTCTTATTTCTGGTTCTTCAGGAGATCACGTATTTCCATGAGAAGTTTTTCTTCATTGCTTGGCTCCGGAGCCTTAGGGGCTTCTGCCGGTTTTTCCTCTTCCTTCTTCTTGGAAATCTTGTTCACCACCTTGATGAGCATGAAGATACAGAAGGCAACGATGAGGAAGTCGAAACAGGTCTGGAGGAAGTTACCGTAGTTGATGGTAGCCGCCTTCAGTTCCTCACCTCCTACATTGACGGTAGGTAGGGTGAATTTGAGGTCGGCGAAATTCACGCCGCCAATCAGCCATCCTATAGGAGGCATGATGACGTCATCAACAACAGAGCTTACGATTTTTCCAAAGGCACCACCGATGATAACACCGACAGCCATGTCGAGCACATTGCCACGCATGGCGAATTCCTTGAATTCATTCAAAAATTTACTCATACTTTTATCTTTTTAATTATAACTATAGTTTGATTGTTTTTCTTTTTCTCTTTTCTTATATATATAATAAGGTATAGAATGCTGAGTTTTTCCTTTGCTTTTTGCAATATGGAGTTGTCAGTATGGCATGTAATGAGTGAAAATAATGCCAATATTAAAGCTCTACTATTCTTTTTTAACTTATTTAATACTCATTCTGGTTGCAAAGTTAGAAAAAAATTAGTAACTTTGCGCTCGAAAAGAAGAAAAAATGCTCTAAGGCGTAAAATTTTGAATGTTTCAGCATCGGATGAACGCTCGAAAGCAGTTAAAAAAGTAATTTTTATTAAACTTTTAATTTAAATATTAAGAACAATGATTAAGATTGGTATTAACGGATTTGGCCGTATCGGTCGTTTCGTATTCCGTTCTACAGTTGAGGCTGAGAACGCAAAGGAAGTACAGGTAGTAGCTATCAATGACTTGTGCCCAGTTGATTACATGGCTTACATGTTGAAGTATGATACAATGCACGGTCATTTCGACGGTACTATCGAGGCTGACGTTGAGAAGAGCGAGTTGATCGTTAACGGTAACCACATCCGTGTTACTGCTGAGCGTGATCCAGAGAACTTGAAGTGGGATGAGGTTGGTGCTGAGTACGTAGTTGAGTCTACAGGTCTCTTCCTCGCTTACGATAAGGCTGAGAAGCACTTGAAGGCTGGTGCTAAGTACGTAGTACTTTCTGCTCCTTCTAAGGCTGACGCTAACGGTAACCAGGCTGACATGTTCGTTTGCGGTGTTAACACTGACAAGTACAATGGTCAGAAGATCGTTTCTAACGCTTCTTGTACAACAAACTGCTTGGCTCCTATCGCTAAGGTATTGAACGATAACTTCGGTATCGAGACTGGTTTGATGACAACTGTTCACTCTACAACTGCTACACAGAAGACTGTTGACGGTCCATCTATGAAGGACTGGCGTGGTGGCCGTGCAGCTGCTGGCAACATCATCCCTTCTTCTACAGGTGCTGCTAAGGCTGTAGGTAAGGTTATCCCTGAGTTGAACGGTAAGTTGACAGGTATCTCTATGCGTGTTCCTACTTTGGACGTATCTGTTGTTGACTTGACAGTTAACTTGAAGAAGGCTGCTTCTAAGGAGGCTATCTGCGCTGCTATGAAGGCTGCTTCTGAGGGTGAGTTGAAGGGTGTACTCGGTTACACAGAGGATGCTGTTGTTTCTTCTGACTTCTTGGGTTGCGCTTTGACATCTATCTTCGACGCTAACGCAGGTGTTTATTTGACAGACAACTTCGTTAAGGTTGTTTCTTGGTATGACAACGAGATTGGTTACTCACACAAGGTTGTTGAGTTGATCAAGATCATGAAGAAGCACAACGGTTAATTCGTTGCCTCTTAACGATTAAGTATATGGCCGTCCAGCATTTTTTCAATGCTGGACGGCTTTTTGTTTTTATAAGTGAGAATTTCTTTTCATTTTATTTTGTTTTCTCAATAATTTCATTTAACTTTGCGGCATGAAATATTCGATGATAACCATATTGGGACCTACGGCGAGTGGTAAGACGAGTCTTGCTGCCGCTCTTGCAGCCAGGATCAATAGCCTGGGTGCCCATTTGTCGGGTACCCCTGCCAAGGGCGCTGAAATCATTAGTGCTGACAGCCGGCAGGTATATCGCGGCATGGATATAGGTACGGGTAAGGATCTGGCTGACTATACCATCCATGGCAAGCAGATACCTTATCACCTCATTGACATCTGTGAGCCTGGTACGAAATATAATCTCTTTGAATATCAGCAGGATTTTTATGATGCCTATCAGGATATTCAGAAGAGAGGGGCTTTTCCGATATTATGTGGAGGTACAGGACTCTATATTGAGTCGGTGCTAAAAGGTTATCATCTCTCACCTGTTCCGCAGAACCCGGAACTCCGTGAGTCATTGGCTCATAAGAGTTTAGAGGAACTTACGCTGATACTGAAAGAACTGAAGGCGAAAACGGGTTCTAATATGCACAATCGCACAGATGTGGATACAGCACAGCGAGCTATCCGGGCGATAGAGATTGAAAGCTATAATCTGGAGCATCCGATGCCTGAACGTGAACTCCCTGCGGTTGATTCGCTGATTATCGGTGTCAGTATAGACCGGGACGCAAGAAGGGAGAAAATTTCACGGAGACTGAAACAGCGATTGGATGAGGGAATGGTAGATGAAATCAAGGGACTGCTAGATCGTGGTATTCCTGCCGAAAATCTCATCTATTATGGTTTGGAATATAAGTTTATTACAGAATATGTGATTGGTAAGACTTCATACGATGAGATGTATCGCGGTCTGGAAATTGCAATCCATCAGTTTGCCAAAAGGCAGATGACGTGGTTCAGAGGTATGGAGCGCAGAGGCTTTACTATCCATTGGGTAGATGCATTGCAGCCAATGGAGAAAAAGGTGGAGACGGTTTTGGAGCTGATGAGAAGCTAGGCTGCGGCCTGGAATCTGGCTAGGGCTGGCATCCGATGGAATCGGATGCAACGGTGGCTGGGCGGAAGTGATATTTTATACAACTTTCAAATTACAAAGAAGAGACAATGGTAAACGAGAATAAATGGGGGCTGCTTTATTGCCCTAGAGGAGGCTGGCGAAGTAACAAGCGCTGGGAAAAAATAGAGAAGGTGCTCAAGCAGCAAGGCGTGGATTACGACTTTGTGCAGAGCGAGAATCAGAAGAGCGTAGAACGGCTCATCAGAATGTTTATCAACAATGGTTATAAGACCATTGTCATCGTTGGTGGAGATTCTGCGCTCAATGATGCCGTAAACTGTCTGATGCAGATAGATCCGAAAGAAAGAGAAGAGGTGGCACTGGGTGTTATTCCTAACGGACTGATGAACGACTTTGCCCACTTCTGGGGATTCAGCGACAGCGATATCGAGAAGACGGTGGCGTCGCTGAAAAAACGTCGTATCAGAAAGATTGACCTCGGTTGTATCCGCTATGTGAACAAGAAGGGGGAGAAATGCCGTCGCTATTTCCTCAACTGTATCAATATCGGACTCATCGCCGCCATCATGAACCTGAGACGAAAAACCCATCATATCTTCGGTTCACGTACCCTGTCGTTTCTCTGTTCCTTCATCCTGATGATATTCCAGCGTCTGGACTATAAGATGCATGTGAAAATCAATTCGGATGTTATCAAGCGTAGAGTGATGACGATGTGTATAGGCAATGGAACAGGATATGGACAGACTCCGAATGCTGTGCCATATAACGGACTGCTCGATGTGTCGGTGGTATCTCATCCTAAGACAACCCAGCTCTTCGAGGGAATCTATCTTTTTGTGAAAGGTAAGTTCCTCAACCATAAGAGTGTGCATCCTTACCGTACCCGAGAGGTAGAGGTGCTCGATGCCCAGCATGCCCTGATAGGTATTGATGGCAGATTGATGAATACACCGGTAGGCCCATTCCAGATTACTGTAATTCAGGAGGTTATCAACTTCCTGATACCCGTATAACCAGTATGCCCGTAATAAGTGAAATGTATCAAGAAAAACGTATAATGTAAAACATATAAATAAAAAATAGCAGAACTTTATCCGAGTTCTGCTATTTTTATGATTTCTTCTTCCTGTAAGATTTTGATTTTCCTTCCTTCTGTATTGATGAGTTCTTCTGCCGTAAAGGCTGAGAGCGTACGGATGGCATTGCTCGTTGTCATATTACAGAGATTTGCCAAATCTTCACGACTCAATCGGATGTCAAGAGTTTTTCCGTCTTTTTCTAACCCATAAGAGTCTTTCAGAAATATCAGTCCCTCGGCAAGTCGGGCACGGATATGTTTCTGGGTGAGGTTCACGGTACGGTCGTCCGATTTACCTATTTCCACACTGAGATATTTGATAAAGAAGAAGCCGATGTTGAAACTCTTGGAGATCAGTTTCATGAGAACTGCCAGCGGGAACTGGGCAACGACGCAGTTTTCCAGCGACATGGCTGCCGTCTTGTATATCTCATCTGCAAAATAGGCTCTGAAACCAAAGAACTCAATCGGTTTGATAACACGGATAATCTGGCTCTTGCCACCGATACCTTCTTTGTATATCTTCACTTTTCCCGCTATGAGACATAGTGCATATTCGGGAGTACCCTCGTTCTTGTAGATGATTTCGTTCTTCTTATACTTCTTGATTTCCAGATGTTCTTTCAGTAAATCGAACTGGTCATCAGTGATGCCTCCCCATAGCTTAGCAATCAGCATTGCTATATTTTCTTTATCGTATTTTCCTCTAGCTGCCATGTGTACAAATCTTTTAAACTGAAAACTGAGTGCAAAAGTAATGCTTTTTCTTGAAATAATCAAGCATTTTTGTCTAAAAATATGTTTTAAAACATAAAAAGGCAATTTTTTCTAAAAATGGCATACAAAAAACTTTGTTATACCATAAAAAAGTGTTACCTTTGAAAGCAATTAATTTAGTCAACAAAAATATAGAACCTTAATATAGATCTATGAGTTATCTAAAATTCGAAAAGGCCCTTATGACGAATCTTCAAGAGTCGTTGCCTAAGGAGTTGTTGAGAACCAATCGCTCGGGTGCATATTCGTGCTCAACGATTGTAGACTGTAATACCCGCAAGTATCACGGATTACTTGTCGTGCCGGTTCCAGAACTGGACGATGACAATCACGTGCTCTTAAGTTCGCTGGATGTTACGGTAATTCAGCATGGCGCTGAGTTTAATCTCGGCTTGCACAAGTACCAGGGCAACAACTATAGTCCGATGGGCCACAAGTACATTCGTGAGTTTGATTGTGATAAAGTGCCAACTACCCTTTATCGCGTAGGTGGTGTTATCTTGAAAAAGGAAGTTGTATTCCAGCATTATGAGAATCGCATTCTGATTCGCTATACGCTGGTAGACGGCCATTCGGCTACAACCCTTCGTTTCCGTCCTTTCTTGGCTTTCCGCAGTGTCCGTCAGTTTACTCATGAGAATGCTACCGCATCTCGTGATTATGCTGAGGTAGATCATGGCATCAAGACCTGTATGTATGCAGGTTATCCTGATCTCTATATGCAGTTCTCCAAGAAGAACGAGTTTAAATTCTGTCCAGATTGGTATCGTGGCGTGGAATATCCGAAGGAGCAGGAGAGAGGTTATGCTTCTAACGAAGACCTCTATGTTCCTGGCTATTTTGAAATGGATATCAAGAAAGGCGAAACCATCGTCTTTGCTGCTTCTACATCAGAAATCAAGGCGGTCAGCCTGAAGAAGCTCTTCGACAAGGAAGTGGATGAGCGCTCGCCTCGTGACAATTTCTTCCACTGTCTGGTCAATGCGGCTCATCAGTTCCATCGTCGTGAAAAGAACGATGACCGTTATATCCTGGCAGGTTACCCTTGGTTCAAGTGCCGTGCCCGCGATACATTCATCGCTCTTCCGGGTCTCACCCTCTCTATCGAGGAAGATGACTACTTCGAACTGGTGATGAAGACTGCCATGAAGGGATACTACGAGTTTATGGAAGGCAAGCCGGTCAGCGTTCATATTGCTGAGATAGAGCAGCCTGACGTGCCATTGTGGGCTGTCTGGGCTTTGCAGCAGTATGCCAAGGAAACCAGCAAGGAAGAATGCTTCAAGAAGTATGGACAGTTTATCAAGGATGTTATCAGCTTTATCCAGGATAACAAGCATCCGAACCTGAAGCTCGAAGAGAACGGATTGCTCTATACCGATGGTAAGGACAAGGCTGTTACCTGGATGAACTCTACTGCCAACGGCAGACCTGTGGTTCCACGTACAGGTTATATCGTAGAGTTTAATGCTTTGTGGTATAACGCCTTGTGTTTCTGTGCTTCTCTCGCTGCAACAGTAGGTGAAGAAGACAGCCAGCAGAAACTCCTGGCTCAGGCTGAGAAAACCAAGCAGGCATTCCTCGATACCTTCCTCAATGAATATGGCTATCTCTATGATTATGTTGATGGAAATATGATGGACTGGAGCGTTCGCCCGAACATGATATTTGCAGTGGCTTTCGACTATTCTCCATTGTCGCAAGACCAGAAGAAGCAGGTTCTTGATATCTGTACACGCGAACTCCTTACTCCTAAGGGATTGCGTTCACTCTCGCCAAAGAGCGGAGGATATAATCCTGTTTATGTAGGTCCGCAGACCCAGCGCGACTATGCTTACCATCAGGGTACGGCATGGCCATGGCTCGGTGGCTTCTATATGGAGGCAAGTCTGAAACTCTATAAGCGTACCCGTTTGAGCTTTATCGAACGCCAGATGGTAGGTTATGAGGACGAAATGTCTTCCCACTGTCTCGGTACCATCAGCGAACTCTTCGATGGAAACCCTCCATTCGCAGGTCGTGGTGCCATCTCTTTCGCCATGAATGTGGCTGAGATTCTGCGTGCGCTCGAGTTACTTGAAAAATATCAATATTAATAATAGGAGGACTGCTATATGAAAGTTTTAATGTTTGGATGGGAGTATCCTCCTCACGTATTTGGTGGTTTGGCAACTGCCAACTTTGGTATCTCCCAGGGACTTCATGCCCAGGGCGATGTTGATATCACATTGTGTCTGCCTCATCCTTTCGGTGATGAGGACCGCAGTGCCTGCAAGATTGTGGCAATGAACAGTGTGCCTATCGCCTGGCGAGATGTAAATCACGACTATGTGCAGCAGCGCGTAGGCAATATCATGAATCCGGACGATTATTTCCGCTACCGTGACCACATCTATGCCGATTTTAACTATATGCATGTAAATGACCTCGGCTGTATGGACTTTGCCGGTGGTTATCCGTCAAATCTTCATGACGAGATCAACAACTATAGCATCATTGCCGGAGTTGTAGCCCGTTCAGAAGAATTTGATATTATCCATGCTCACGACTGGCTTACATTCCCAGCCGGAATTCATGCCAAGCGCGTGAGTGGCAAACCATTGTGCATCCACGTTCATGCTACTGATTTCGACCGTAGCCGTGGAAAGGTGAACCCTACCGTTTACGCTATCGAGAAAGACGGTATGGATAATGCCGACTGCATCATGTGTGTATCCGAACTGACCCGCCAGACGGTGATTCACCAGTATCACCAGGATCCACGCAAGTGTTTCGCCATGCACAATGCCGTATACCCATTGAAGCAGGAGTGGCAGGATATTCCACGCCCAAATCATAAGGGCAAGGAGAAGGTAGTAACCTTCCTGGGACGTCTTACCATGCAGAAGGGACCTGAATATTTCGTAGAGGCTGCCAACATGGTATTGCACCGTACCCGCAATGTGCGTTTCTGTATGGCAGGTTCGGGCGATATGATGGATCAGATGATTTATCTCGCTGCCGAAAGAGGCATTGCCGACCGGTTCCACTTCCCTGGCTTTATGCGCGGCAAACAGGTTTATGAATGTCTGAAAGACAGTGATGTCTACGTGATGCCATCTGTGAGCGAGCCGTTCGGTATCTCACCTTTGGAAGCTATGCAGTGCGGCACACCAACCATTATCTCCAAGCAGAGTGGATGTGGAGAAATCCTGTCCAACTGTATCAAGGTAGACTACTGGGATATCCATGCCCTTGCCGATGCCATCTACAGCATCTGTCACAACGAGAGTCTTTTCGATTATCTCTCAGAGGAAGGCAAGAAAGAAGTAGACCAGATTACCTGGGAGAAAGTGGGAGCCCGCATCAAAGACCTGTACCTCAAGACCTTAGGGTGGAAGTAGGTTAAGTGAAGAGTGAAGAACGAAGAATGAATAATTTTGAGGCTTTACTCATCTTACAAGTTAAACGTTCAAATTTCAAATTTTTATGAAAACAATTTGTTTATATTTCGAGATACATCAGATTACCCATCTGAAACGCTACCGCTTCTTCGACATCGGTACCGACCATTATTACTATGATGACTACGAGAACGACCGTAGCATCAACGAGATTGCTGAGCGCTCTTATATGCCAGCCTTGAATGCCCTTCAGGAGATGATTGAAAAGAACGGCAAGTATTTCAAGGTAGCTTTCTCGCTTTCGGGTGTGGGTATGGAGCAGTTGGAACTTCATGCTCCTCAGGTACTGGAGAAGCTTCAGCAGCTCAACAATACGGGTTGTGTAGAGTTCCTGGCTGAGCCTTACTCTCACGGACTTGCTTCTCTGGTTAATGAGGCAAGTTTCAAGGATGAGGTGATGCGCCAGTGTACTAAGATTGAGGAATATTTCGGAAAGAAACCTACCGTATTGCGCAACTCTTCGCTCATCTACAGCGATGATATCGGTAACGATGTTGCCAACATGGGATTCATTGGTATGCTCACCGAGGGTGCCAAGCACGTGCTCGGCTGGAAGTCTCCTCACTATGTTTACCATTGCGCCCTGAACCCTAAGTTGAAGCTTCTGTTGCGCGATGTGAACCTGAGCGATGATATCTCTCTGCGCTTCAGCAACAGCGATTGGGACGGTTATCCACTCTTTGCCGACAACTATATGAACCAGATTGCTGCCTTCCCAGAGGAGGAGCAGGTTATCAATATCTTTATGGAGCTTTCTGCTCTTGGTATTGCCCAGCCTCTGTCAAGCAACATCCTCGAGTTTATGAAGGCTTTGCCTCAGTGTGCCAAGGACCGTGGCATCACCTTCTCTACACCTACAGAAATCTGCAAGAAGATCAAGTCGGTAGGCGAGGTGAATGTGCCTGATACCTTGAGTTGGGTAGACGAGGAGCGTGATGTAAGTTCATGGTTGGGTAACCCGATGCAGCGTGAGGCTTTCAACAAGCTTTATAGTGTGGCAGACCGTGTACGTATCGCCAACGATCCACGTATCAATCAGGACTGGGATTACCTGCAGGCAAGCAACAACTTCCGCTTCATGACTACCAAGCCAAGCAATGTGGGTCTTGACAGAGGTATCTATTCAAGTCCTTTCGATGCTTTCACTAACTATATGAACATTCTTGGTGACTTCATCAACCGTGTGAACGACCTCTATCCTGCTGATGTTGATAACGATCAGCTGGAGGGCTTGCTTACTACTATCAAGAATCAGGATGAAGAGATAGAGATGAAGGACAAGGAGATTGTCCGTCTCCAGGCTAAGATAGAAAAGATAGAGAAGGAGGCAGAGAAGCACCATGGCGAGAAGCCTGCTAAGGCTGCTCCTGCCAAGAAGGCCGCAGCTAAGTCTGCAGCCAAGAAGGCTCCTGCCAAGAAGGCACCTGCCAAGAAAGCAACAAAGGCAGAGCCTACAGAAGAAAAGAAAGATTAGAATTTTTAGATTACTCATAAAGATTAATCCCCCTCGCTGCATTGATTTGCAATGAGGGGGATTTTTTTGTTTCCCAAAATATTCTCTGAAATAACGCGTTAGCTGGAAAGCGTTATTTTTCGAAATGAATCCAGTCTACGTCGAAGAAGGCAGCATCGTTCTTCTTGGCTGTGCGGGTGTTGAAGAAACCGAGTTTGGCACCTATCCACTTGCCTTCACGCACAGTGAAAGGATTGCCTATCTTGGTGAATTTCTTACCATCCAGGCTGTAGCTCCATTCAGCGATAGCCTTTATCTGGTTGGCGATGCCTTCGCTATGAACCTTCACGCGGAGCCATACATCCTGAGTGGCGATGCGGGAAGAAGGAATATCATCTACGGCATACTTCACGGTGTAAGGTTGAGGCTGCTTGCTGGTCTTGATGGCCACTTGCTTTACCACCTTCTCAGCCTTTCCCTTCTCAGCCTTCTCGCAGGTTACATATTGCAATACAACCCCCTCTTCCTTGGTATCAACAAACTTGAGTGCCGCATAGTCCATGCCTTGCATGATCATGCCGGCGCTTTCGCCCAGTACCTTATCTTTCTCCTTGTAAGCCTCGGTGCGGTTAGGTATGAACTTCACCTTGGCAGTAGCAGTAAAGTTCTCGGTAGGGAGTTTCTGGAGCAGGAGGTTTGGCAAATCATACAGGTTCTTTACATCTTCAGCCTGCTGCACACCATAGAGACGCAACTTGGAGTTCTTGGCATCACAGAAGTACCAGTACTGACTGTAAGGACCGTTCCACTGCCATTGCAGACCTAAATCTACGCTGTTGAAATCATCCGATTCCTTAGGCTGGAAGTTTCCGCTTGATGGCAGGTTGGGCTTCTTCCATTGCTGAACAGGATCTCCGCAGCCGTCGCCATCCTTGTCGTCTCCGATGACAAGCCAGTCGTTCACCCATTTGGCTGGTTGCAGATGAACTACACGTCCGTAGGCGTGCTTATCTTGGAAGTGGAGGAACCAGTCTTCACCATTCTGGGTATCTACCCACGCACCCTGGTGAGGACCATTTACCTTCTTGTTCTTTCCTTGTGCCATACCTACATATTCCTCGTAAGGGCCGTATGGATTCTTGGAACGCAGTTCTACCTGCCAGCCATACTTCACGCCGCCCGCAGGACTCATGATATAATAATATCCGTTGCGCTTGTAGAACTTGGTGCCTTCGATGGTAGGCTGGTCTTCGTGACCGTCATATACGATGCGTGAAGGACCGGTAACCTTGGTGCCGTCAGGTGACATCGGAGCTACGAAGAGCACTGACTTGATACCGGCTCTTGAACCGGCGCATCCATGCGAAAGATAAGCCTTGCCGTCTTCATCCCAGAGAGGGCAGCAGTCAATAAGACCTTTTCCCTTCATCACCCAGGTGATAGGCTCCCAAGGACCGCGTGGGTCTTGTGTCTTGGTCATGAAGAGTCCCTGGTCAGGATCACCGCAGTAGATATAGAACCATCCGTCATGATAGCGGATAGAGGGTGCCCACGCATAGTTACCATGCTGAACCTTTTTGCGCCAATCCAGTTCGGTGCCCTGGTATTCAGGCAAAACAGGATAGTCATCGAGTAGGGCAGCGCCGATAATCTCCCAGTTTACCAGGTCGGTGCTGTGCAGAATCTGCAAGCCTGGGAAACACTGGAAGGAAGAGGAGGTCATATAGTAGTCATTGCCCACACGGCATACGTCTGGGTCTGAGTAGTCTGCGTCAATAACCGGGTTGCGATACATTCCGTTCTTCAGGTTCGGATTCCATGTCTTGGATACCGCTTTTTGGGCATTCACGCTCACCGCAGAGAGTGGAGAACTCAATGCGATGGTGGCGAGAATGCACAGGAGTGAATGCGATTTTATTTTCATTGTTACCGATGTTTAAATGAATTATTTAGCTACGTATTTCTTGTTGTTGTAGATATAGATCCCTTTTTTGAGACCTTGCAGGTCTTCTGCCTTGGCATTGAGTTTTACCATGCGACCGCTGAGGTCGTAAATGTTGTTATTGTTTACCTTGGCTATGGCAGCAATTGGCTGAATGCCTGTAGAAGTCTCTGTATAGAGAGTGAACTGCAGGATGCACTGCTTTACCTTTGGAGTGAAAGTAAGCGTGTGCTCTACAGGTGAATCAAACTCTACTGTATATTTTTTCAGACTTTTGTCTTTTGGAAAAATATAGGTGTCAGCATCATAGCTTGTACCGTTGATCTCACCGATATAGGCATCAGCAGTATCATAGTTGTTACGGCCCTCAATATCCATCTTGGTAATCTTTACACCATCAGGAATGATAATGGTGTATTGGTTGGCGCTAAACTTGATATAAGTAGTACCAGAACCAATATCGTATGATTTTCCCTTCTCGTTGCTGATAGCGAATCCATTGCTGAATGAACCGGCTGTCTTATCTGTTAAAGTCTTTGAGTTCAACGTGAAAGGTCCCTTTGTATCTACTACTCCTGAACCTGTAGACGTAGCATCACACTCGTCTGTCCAAGTAGAATCAAACTTCTTGAGCCAGATTGAACCGCTGCTGACGGTAATCTTAGAGTTGTTCTTGAACACGAGATTATCTACGAAGCGGATATCGATACCCTTTTTTGCCGAAATCTGTACGTTGTCGAGAGTCACGTTCTTGATGTGGCTCTCAGGGCGGCCAATCAGGAAGATAGCGTTACCTTCGCAGACATCTGTAGTCTTCACGTTCTGAAGCAGAATGCCGTTGTAGGTTGGGGTAGTACTATCAAGAGCTCTGGCATTTGCCTTGTCTACGGCAGGGTCACTGTTGTAGTTCTTGTCGTAGTAGCAGTCGATAGAGAATGGGTTCTTAACCTTGGTCATGGTGAAGTTGGTGAACTTCCAGTCCTCCTCGCCACCGCCACGCAGTGTACCATCGCTATTGATACCCGTCTTCATGCGGATACCGGCAGTTGTGCCGTTCATGGTGATGTTATCGAACCATACATGCTTGATGTTCTTGGTGTAGCTACCGATAGAAGCACCATGTCCTGTACCGAACTTGCACTTCCATACATGGATATATTGTGCATCGTTGTCGCAAACGATATTGTCATCGCCGTTGCTGATGTTACAGTTGTAGATATTAACGTATGGACCCCAGATAGAGATTCCATCGGTGTTATGCGATGCCTTTCCCTTGCCAGCTTCAGATGAAGGTTCGCTGATAATCAGATCATGGATGGTAGCATGGCTAGCCTTACCGCTGTTGCTGATGGTGATGTTTACACCCGGAGTATTCTGAATCTTGAAGTTGCGGAGCAGGAAGCGCTTGCCCTGCTCGAAGCGGATCATTGCACCAGGATTGAAGGTTTCGCCATTCTCTCTTGCGAGCCACCAGCGTGCACCCTGACCGTCGATGACAGAAGTTTCACCTTCACCCTCGATGACAACGTCGGTAACGTTCTTGCCCTTGTTCTTTCCGCCGATGAAGACAGTCTTTGTGTTTGGAGCCTTGCCGTATTCCACGAGCTTCAATGTGGCACCTGCGCTGAGGTGAAGGATGGTCTTCGCCTTGATGCTGAGTACCTCGGTCTTGCTAGTCATCTGGTCGGTACTACCAAACATCCAGATACCGGCAGGAATCACGACCATACCACCGGTAGAAGGCACAGCATCAAGTGCTTTCTGGATAGCCTTGGTGTTATCTGTAGCAGATGTAGAGGCACCATAATCCTTGATGTTAAACGTGTTTGCTGATGTGATGGCAGGCAACTGTGGCAGTTCTACGGCAGTCCATCCTTCAGGAGTGTTCTGTGCACTCTGCTCGGCTGTGATACCAGCGAAAGTTTGTGCTTTAGCGAACATTGGCAGAGCCATGAGCGCAGCCAGCACGACTGTCTTAATGATTGATTTCTTCATTTCTTCTTAGGTTTATTTATTTTATTATTTTCTTTTCTATAAGATTTTCTGCAAAGTTACGACATTTTTGCTTATCACATGCAGATTGTGAATGAAAAACTACGAAAACGATTACGTATACCTTGCCGATAGAATAAAAAAGAAAGACCGCATCCGCCGGGTATTATCTCCCTTGGGATACGGTCTTAAACCTAATGATTAACGTATGTCCTGATAGGTTTTCTTATCAACATAATGACTTTGATTAGTAACCAGGATTCTGGTCGGCTAATGTCAGTTGGTCATTGGCATCAATTGCAGCCTGTGGGATAGGGCGAAGAAGCTTCTTGCCGATATACTGGGCAGCCTTGTCTCCCATCTCATGGTTATACTTGGTGCAACGTGTTACCAGGGTCTGGGTTCTGCGAAGATCCATCCAGCGTGCCTCATTACCGAAGTTCTCGCATGCATTCTCATCAAGGATGTCATCGATAGTGATAGTTCCTGTAAGTGCAGAAAGACCAGCGCGCTGGTGAACCTCATTGAGTCGTGCCAATGCCTTAGGATTATCACCAGCCTTCAGATAAGCCTCAGCTGCTACGAGATACATCTCTGGCAAAGTGATGATATGGATGTCGCGATAGCAGGTGTTCTTCTCTGTCTTAGCAGTCTTGCTGTCGTCAAACTTCTTGCATGGACTGGAACCATATACCAGTTGCTGGTTATCGTAATATTCCATATCTCTGCCGTCCATATTCTGTGCTTCCTTGCTCTGTGAATCCATCGGAATGCGATAGGTGTTTGCTCTGTTTGCAGGATCTATAGCCTTCCATGCTTCAAAGTCGGCATCTGTTTCATACCATGCAGAATAGTATCGCGTTACTGGCTTACCTACCAGACTCTCACCATTCTTGTACCAGGTCCAGTAACCGGTACCTGCAGCATTTCCTTTGTTTATATCTGGCAATTCCTTCATGAAGGTAGCATCGTAACGCTGGTCTCCCTTCTTGAAACAATGCAAGGCATAGAGGGTTGGTACATAGCTGGAGGTTGTAGCCTTGATGTTATCCTCGTTTCCACCCAGATAGTTGCAGTAGTAACCGCTCCATTCTGTACCACCTGATGTTGTATTGTTGGCTGTAGCCAAATCATATTCCACATCCCAAAGGAACTCTTCGTTGTCATCGCCCGATCCGTCTGCCTTCCAGAGCTTGGCAAATGGGGTAGTCAGTTTTCTGCCTGCAATCACCTCATCGGCAAGAGCTGCTGCCTTGGAGAAGTAGTCTTGTTTGTTGAGGTCCCATGCTGCAGAAAGGTAGGTTTTGGCTAGGATAGCCTTGGCTGTTTCCTGGCTGATTCTGCCGCCACCCTTGGTAGCTGTAGAAGCTTGGAGCACATTCTTGCCGATGACATCCTCCAACTCGCTGATGATGTAGGCGTATACGTCAGCAGAAGAAGACTTAGGATAACCCATATCGGCAGTGGTAATGAAGTCCTTCATGATAGGCACACCACCGAAGTTGTTTACCAGAAGATAGTACTCGTATGCTGCCAGGACACGTGCCTCGCCAACGAGCTTGTTCTTCGTGGCATCATCTACCTTAGCACTCTGTGCATAGTATGACACAGAGTTGGCAGCACGGATACCTGAATAGAGATAAGTATAGAGATTCTTGATATCACTATTCTCAGGAGTCAAGGTCTCGTAAGTATTCAAAGCCTCGTTCATCTTGTTGCGGGCATCAGCATACATATCTGTACCTGCTGAGAAACAGCTGGTGAACAGAGGCGCCGCATAGACGTCTTGCAGACGCTGGTAGGCATCGTTTACCAAAGTGTTGAAACCATCCTTGGTAGCGAAGGTTTGCTTGTCGCTCACGTTCGACTTGTTTTCTGCGTCCAGGAAGTCGCTGCAGCTGGTCATGGTGCCCATGACACAGGCTGCGAGAGCTACGCTATATAATATCTTTTTCATAATTGTTTCCTTTAATTTATATGAAGTTTAGAACTTAATTGGGATGAAGCTTAGAACTTCAAGTTGACACCAAACTGGTAGGTTACAGATGATGGACCGCCATTCTGCAGATTCTGTGATGCCCACTCTGGGTCGAAGCCCTTGTAGTTGGTGAAGCAGAATGGGTTCAGAACGTTTACATAAACACGGAGATTTCTGATACCTGCCTTGTTTACTACGCTCTTAGGCAATGTGTAACCCAGGGTAATATTCTTAACCTTGGTGAAAGAGGTCTTCTGATACTGGAAACCTTCTCCCTTGGCTGAACCCTTGTCACCGAAGTAACCACCCATCGAAGTATCGCTGTTGTTTGGATAAGGATACTTTCCGTAGTGGGTCTCTGTGGCGGTTGTAATCTCACCTGTTGCATGATCGATGATTGGTGCTCCCTTTGGTATGTAGTAATCCAGTTGCATGTGAGCATTACCACGGTCGCCATACTTCATATACTTCTCATGGAAGTAGCTGCGTGACCAGAATCCGCTCTTTGTATAGAACATGATAGAGAAGTCGAAGCCCTTGAAGTAAACATTGGTAGTGAAACTACCGGTCCAGCGTGGATCTGTGCAGCCATAAATCTGCTTATCGTTGTCGTCAATCTTACCGTCATCGTTCCAGTCGTTTACTGCCATCTGACCTTCATACCACTTATACTTTGTGCCATACTTCTCGTAGAATTCCTTCAGGGTATAGTGCTTGTCACCATTCATGGTGTGCATGGTTACACCCTTGTCGGTGATGACATCGGTATGGGTATAGTCACGGAGTACGTTCAGTGGCTCGCCGATAAACCAGTTGTTGGCTACCTCATCAACCTTACCATTACTCAACTCCTTAATCTTGTTCCAGTTGCGGGCGAAGTTTACGTTCGCACTCCAGGAGAAGTCTTTCTTGTTGATGATGTTAAAGTTCAAACCGAGTTCAATACCTCTGTTCTGGACAGAACCTACATTGAAGGTTGAAGTCTTCTCACCAGTTTCGATTGGCACTGAACGTGACATAATCTGACCATCAGAAAGACGGTTATAGAAGTCGGCAGTTACATTGATGCGATTCTTTAGGAAACTCAAGTCGAGACCGAGGTCAAACTCCTTCACTTTCTCCCAGATAAGGGCGGTGTTAACCAATCCGTTAGGATAATAACCCTGTACCTCTTTGCCATCTATGGTTACATAAGATGGACCTGTAGCAGAAGCGATAGTTACATAGTCACCCACATTGTTATTACCGGTAACACCATAAGAAACACGGAGCTTGGTGTTGTCGAGCCAAGAGCTGAACTGCTTCATCCATGCTTCATCAGAGATACGCCATGCCGCAGCTACAGACGGGAACCATCCCCAACGGTTGCCGTCGGCAAAACGTGAACTTCCATCGGCACGGAGTGTAGCTGTTGCCATATATCTTCCCTTGTAAGAATAGTTGGCACGGAAGGCGAATGACTCCAAAGATGACTCGTTGTATGAGCTGGAGAGATTCTTATCACCGCTAGCTGAACCCAGATTGTGGAAGGTGGTATGGTCGTTGGCGATACCCTTAGCTTCCTCATACTGATATTCCGTATTGCTCTTGTAGAGTGAGAAGAGAGCCATGGCACCAATGTTATGGTCGCCGAAAGTCTCGTTGTAGTCGATCTGGTTATCCCAGGTCCAATCCATACGAGTGGTGTTACCCACAGAGGCAAAGTTAGTCTTGTTCTTCTGATAGTAGGTAGAACCTACGTCGTTGCCCTCGTTGATACCTGTGGCATAGAAGATGCCCTGGCGCTTGTGAGAATAGTTTGGAGAGAATGTTGTGGTAAACTTCAATCCCTTCATGATATTGGCACGCAGATACAGGTTACCCATCATGGTATATTTCTTGGTCTCGTCGGTATAGTTACCATCATAGAGGTCAATCAATGGGTTGTAGGTGGATGTGAACTGTGCATCCGACTCGAAGGCAGCCTTGGCGCCCGGGTTAGGAATCAGATTGCCATCTGCATCTGTAGGAGATACGAATGGGTTGAAATAGAATGCATTCACATATGGTGAATAAGTTCCATCGGTACAAACATCTTCTGTCTTACTCATAGACAAGTTGACAGAGAAACCAGCATCAAAGACTTTGTTGAGTTTGGCATCCATGGCACCCTTCAGGTTGAAACGCTCATAGTCGTTTCCTTTGAATACGTTCTCCTCGCCCTGATAACCCATACCTACACGGTAGTTGATCTTGTCTGTAGCACCGGCAGCACTGATAAAGTGGTTCTGCTGAGCAGCTGTGCGGGTAACCATCTTCTTCCAATCGTAACCGTCGAAACTTGGATCCATCATCAGTTCGTAAAGCTTTGAATCCTTGTAGCTGGTTGCTCCCTTGCGGGCAAGGAAGGCAGAATTCAAGTCGGTATTCTTGATGATGTAATGTGGATGTCCATCGGCATCAACACCCTTGCGGCTAGAGCCATCGTAGCTCTTTCCGTCGAGCGTGGTATATCTGGCAAAACGATAATCCATAAACTCGTTGGCATCCATAAACTCAGGCATGCGCGCCAACTTCTTGATACCATAATATCCGTCATAAGAGATGGTTGCCTTCTGTGCCTTGTCTGCACCCTTGCTGCCCTTGGTGGTAATCATGATGACACCGGCAGAAGCACGGGAACCATAGATGGCGGTAGAAGATGCATCTTTCAATACGTCGATGCGGTCGATATCATCTGGATTGAGGAAGTCCATGTTGTCGCAAACTACACCATCGATAACATACAATGGCTGTGCCTGCTTGTTGATAGAAGCCTGTCCACGAACCTGAATATTGAAGCCTGCACCAGCGCGGCTACCAGACTGGGTGATGTTGACACCAGGAACAGAACCCTGCAGAGACTCTGCAAGATTGGTAGTACCACGAGCGGCTATCTTTTCTGAGTTGACAGATGCGATAGAGCCAGTTACGTCGCGTTTACGCATAGTACCATAACCAACGACAACGACCTCGTCAAGGGCTGCATTGTCATCTTCAAGTACGATGTTCCATGTTTTCTGACTTCCTACTTTTACTTTCTTAGGCTTGCAGCCGATGTAGCTGAAAGTCAAGACCGCATTAGGGTCTGCGTTCTGAATGGTAAACTTACCGTCAAGGTCGGTGATGCCACCTGCTTTGCCATTCTGGTCAGTAATGGTTACACCAATCATTGGGTCGCCATTAGCATCCTTAACGGTACCTTGGATTGTTTTCTGCGCAAAAGCGAGGAAACAAACCGAACTCAAGGTCAGTGCCATGCTGGCACGTTTCAGTTGTTGATACATAACGATGTTTGTTTTGTAGGTTATTATTATATCTTGTTAAGTTTCTCTGGTCTAATTGAACTTACTAGCGATTAGTTGTTGTCGTGTTTGATTCTCAATAGATCATAAGGAATCTTCGATTTTTGGTTATAATCTTAGATTTCTGCTACAAAGGTAATTAAAATTTTTAAATGTTGAATAAAATAAATGAAAAATCTAACGTAAACGTTTTCGGAAGTGTTGTTTCTACAATATTGTCTTTTCGTCGTATTGATTCAGGCGGGTAAGTGAACCCTACGTAACGTTTACTGAGGCTTTTTTGAAGTTCAGATGAGGCTTACTTGATGGGGTAGGAGTTAGCAGAAATTACATCACGACGTATCTGTTGCTGCGTCGTGACGCACTGATTGCTACGTCGTGACGCATCAGAAGCTGCGTCGTGACGTAATTTCAGCAGCCTCAGGGCAAGCGGGGCCGCTTACGCTGATGAAACCATGTTCTTCATTGCGCAAGTTCATACGTTTCATTGAGCCGATACATCCGACTGCGCTGGTTTAAAGATCCGACTGCGCTGGCTTGAAGATATGACTTCGTAGTCTCGAAGATTCGAATTCGTAAGCTGAATGAGACGGATTTGTTTGCAGAATGAAGTGGCTGAGTTTGCAGAATGAAGTGACTGAGTTAGCTGACAGAAGTGGCTGAAATAGCGAAAAAAAAAGAGGGCATGTCATCGCACATATGACACACCCTCTCTATTATTCGTATAGTATTATTGTTTCAATTTCTTGATTTCTTCGATAGATAAGCCTGTGGATTTTGCGATGACGTCTATTGGAGTATTGTAGGTTAATAGGTTCAAAGCAATCTCTTTCCTACCTTTTTCCATACCTTTTTCTATTCCTTTCTCTATTCCTTTCTCTTCAGCATGCTTATATACCGCATAATTGTCCCACATGACCATCATGCTGTTGTCGTATTTCTCCTGTTCCTCTTTGGTCAGGCTCTTGGAGTCGGCGATTTCTGCCAATCTCTTGAATATCTTATGCTGAGCCTCGAAAGGCATTTTTTCTAAAGTCTCCATATGCTTCAAATTATAAATCCAACAATCTAAAAACGTAGTACACTCTTCCTCTTTCTTCTTGAAAAGAGGCATTACCAAGTAGATGAAGCGGATTTTGTTAGAATAAACCTCTCCGCTATCCTTGTCTGCCAGCACAACGTCTGTTCTGAACTTCTTAGGTGTATTTTCATCTACATCAAAGTTCATGAAACAGATAACATAAACAGGTGTGAGATGATAATCCCATTGTCCTTTTACGCCTTGGTCTACTATCGTTTTCGATGCATAGTAGAGAGATCGGTCGATGAAATAGGACTGGCTCCTGTTTTGCATTTCAACGATAATGTGCTCACCTGTGTCAGTTTCGCAAAAGACGTCGTAGATGATACCTCTCTGGTCTTTTGTTTCTGGCAACATCTCCTTGTCCTTAAACTTCACATCCGTGATGTGCTGTTCTCCCAGGAGCAGCTGGTTCAAGAACTCAATCAGCAAGTCTTTGCTGTATTCCTGGCCGAAGATTCGTTTGAACGACCAGTCTGAGAATGGGTTGATGTATCTTGCCATATCTTTGCGATTTTATGTTCTCGTTGCAAAGATACGCTTTTCTTTCGTAACTTCCAAGAAATTAACTAAAAAAGTTTTTGTGGGTGGTAGGGGAGAAGGAGAGAGAAACAAAAAAGTGCAACGCCCGCACCGGGCATTGCACTTTAATATGATAGTTTGATTGAATTTATCTAATCCAACGTGGGTCACCTGCTGTGCCATACTTGTCAACATAGGCATCCTGGAGGTAGAACTCATTCTTTGCAGGGTTAGTAAATACTTCTGTACCCTTGGCACCGATAGCATCACCAATCTTGCCATTGCTCCATGTACATTCGTTTGTAAAGTAGGTATTTGTACATGTTACCTTCTTGGTAGATACAGCCTTCATTGCAATAGGAGAATCCCAACCCAAGAGACATGACTCGAATTCTGGTACTGGATTCTTTTTATTCAAGTTAATGAAATTCTTGCCAGCTATACCGCAGTTCCAGAATGTACTGTTGGTGAATGTCATGGCAATATCATTTTGCTGCGCATTTACAATACATCCATCTGCTTCTACATTTGCAATTGTAGAATTGGTAATCTTGATACTCTTGACGCAGTTGTCATTTGTAATCTTTGAGTTTACAACTCCATAGCTACCAATGTTGTTGATAACACAGTCATTGATGTTGACAGCATCAGTCTGCTTGGTATAACCATTAAATCTGACAACGCCACGTGTATTGCTGATATTACATTTTTCCAATTCGATGGAACCGATATTGCCTGCTTCTGCATCTGGTGTGATAACGTAATCGTTATCTGTTCCTGCGTTCTTCAAACTCATGTTCTTGAACTTAACGATACCCTTGTCACCTTCCAGTTTTACAACTTTTACTGTCCATTCTGGCTTGTTGTTTCCTTCAGCACCCCAGAAGTAGATGTTCTTGATGTTTGAAGGAACAGTAGTAGAACCTTCGTCAATTTTGGCACCCTGTGGGAAGATAATGACAACGTCGCTCTGTGTTGCACTTGCCAAGAGGTCTGCGATGGTAGTGTTTGCATCCCAGTTGAGATATTCATAGTTCTCAGGTAACTCCTCTGTAGTGCGGAACTTTAATTCGCCACGTTTCTTATCACCGGCAAAAACTCTTACTGTGTAGCTGTAGTTAGCCTTCAAACCTTCGATATTGTAAGATTTTGCTGTAGCTAAATCTGCACCATTTACCTCAACAGAACCTTCTTCTGCTTCCTCTCCATTACTTACATGATACCATGCGATGCGGGTTACATTGCTAAGGTCTTTATTCTCGCTGAATTCTACTAAAGCAGTTTTGGCTTTAGGAGTAACTTTTGAGATAATCTGCTCAGCCTTTGTTGTAAAGCTCTTATCTTCGAGATATACCCACTTTGAAGTCTTGCCCTCATCATTCATACTACGAAGACGCAGATAATAAGTAGTTTCTGCTTCCAAACCATCAATAGTAGCTGGTGTTGTTGTTAGGGTTGCAGTCTGACTGTTTGCTGCTGTGCCCAATTCCATCTCGTCATTGAGCTCTTCTGTACTGTATTCCACCTGATAACTGGTAGTATTAGGTGTTTTGTCGAATGTAATTTCGGCAGAGTTCTCGTCAGGACTTACGCTCAGACTTGTTGTATGGAATAGACGGTCAAATGATGAGTCTACATCCCAATCATTCTGGTCAGCGCAAGAACTGAAAGAAACTGCACCCAGGAGCATGAATGCTCCTGAAAGTGCTATGTTTGTTATTTTATTGAGTTTCATCTTTCTAGTCTTTTATGTTTAGAAACCATAAGAGTTTTGAATCATATTGCGAGAGTCAGCAATAGTAGATGTTGCGATAGGTAACAAATAGCGGTTCTTGACAGTAGTGTTAAGACCTGCACTGATATATGGTAACTTCTTCAAGAGGTTCTCCTGCTTCTTGTTCTCATTGCCTGCTCCCCACCAGTTTGCGCTCTTGTAGCCGCTAGTGCTTGATGGAGCAGCATACCAGCATACAGAATTCATGTCAATGCTGATGTTACCTTCTTCGTCTTTGATCTCCTTATAGTACAACTTGTCAGGATATTCATTGATTTCTTCCTGATACTTTGCCTTGAACTCGTCAATCTTGGAACTCAGGATATTCCAGCGCTCCAAGTCGAACTTGCGGACACCTTCACCAGTGAATTCCCATGCGTTCTCATCAACGATGGCATTGAAGAATCCTTCTTTGTCTGTTGGCAAGCTGTTGACATAATCCTGAGCAGCAGACTTAGCATTCTCTGCAAATGCACGGGTATGAACCTGAGCCAATGCCTGACGTGCAGTCAAACCTGCTCCGCCTGTAGCGTCATCTGGTCCGCCATTCAACTCGTTGATACACTCTGCATAGTTAAGCAATACTTGAGAATAGCGCATCTTGATTTCGTTGATACCGGTAGGTACCTTTTCTGTACTAGCACAAGCAGCATCGCGCCAGTCCTCAGTCATCTTACGAACATCCCATTTACCGATATACAACTCGAATGGTTTGTTGCTGTCAAATGTTTCTTTGGTCAAACCACCATTGTTCTTAATCTGATAAGGTACACATGTGATATCGCGGCGTGTATCCTTCTTGTCGAATGACCAGAACAAAGGAGCGGTAGTCTTGATCTTACCAGATGAGTTACCTTTAGGTCCGTATTTGTTGGTCTTTGCTTCAACGCGTACACCTACCGTATAACCACGCTCACCACTCTTGTTCAATCCCATAGGAATTTCGAAGAGGTTCTCCTGATACTCGGTGTCCAGTTTGCGCTGGTTTACAAGATACCATTCGTTTTCAAAGCTTGGGTTCAACTTGTGAACACCACTGTTGATAACCTCATTTAGGTTCTGCAAGGCAATCTTGTAGAACTTGGTACGGTCAGCCGCAGCAGGACGCTGTGTAGGGTAGGTTGGATCGCTGTTTTCTGTTGCGGTCTCGTAACCCTCTTTTGAAGTCTCACGGATAGCCCAGCCTGCACGTTGCATGGCAATCTGTGCACAGAGAGCATGAGCATAACCTTTAGTTACGTGCTCAGTGGTATAACCATGGGTACCTGCCCAAGGTAAGATTTCTGCTGCATTCTGAAGGTCTATGATCAGACTCTCCATGATGATGTCACGGTCAGTCTTGCCAATGAATGCATTGTTCAAACTATGTTCTGTACGGTCTGTCTTGAAAGGAACATCACCGAAGTTTTTAACCAAGTCATAGTAACACATGGCACGAATAACAAGAGCTTCAGCCTTGTACTGTTTCATGCTTGTTGCATCAGAACCCTTTGCATCTGCATACTGACCATGGTCTACACCATAAACGATGTTGTTGCAGTTTTCAATGATCTGATACATCTTGTCCCATGCGTCAGCAATCTTTGACCATCCGCCAGCTACAGCGTTATAGTTCATAACACCACGCTCACTTGATGTTTGGGTAGAAGCGCTGGCATCTATACCATCAATGATTTCGCAGTCACTATTTGCTGTTACAGTGAAAGCCATTACCTGGGCGTATGATGCATCTTCAGTCAACTGACCATATACCTTATTCAGGGCGAGACCTGTATAATAAGGTGAGTCGAACACATCTGTTCTGTCGTGCTCTGATGGAGAGGTCTGGTCGAGGAAGTCATTACATGAAGTAGCTCCGATGATAAGACCGCCCATCAATATTGATTTGATAATATTTGTTTTCATTATTTATATCCTCCTTGCGATTAGAATGAAACGTTGACACCGAATACGAAGAGGCGGCTCTTTGGATAAGCTGCATAATCGATGCCTGGGCACATTGGGTTCTTCTTGCTGCTTACATCAGTTTCTGGGTCAGAACCAGAGTAACTTGTGATGGTGAGCAAGTTGTATCCTGTAACGTAGAAACGTACATTGCTCAAGTACAACTTGTTGACCAGAGCCTTAGGAAGGGTATAGCCAAGTGTTACGTTCTGGATGCGGAGGAATGAAGCGTCCTCTACAGCGTAATCCATCAATGACATGGTTCCAACTACTGCTGGATTCCATGTACTTGCACCCTGATTCATCTCGTTGAGGCGAGCAATCGCAGCTTCCTGTGTACCATATGCTGCAATAACATCATCTGATCCTGGATTGGTAGCAATGTTGATACCTGTGTTGAGATCAAGACCTGTATAACGGCCAGTAAAGTCGTTGTTCAGGTTGTAACCCTTACGAGAACCCCAGTTGAAGCAAGAAGCCAACTTAGTACCATTCACAATCTTATTACCGAATGAGTAGTTGCAGAATACAGATGCGTCAAAACCGTGGAAGGTTGCATTGATACCAAAACCACCCTGCCATGGAGCTACTGTATTGCCAAGGCGCTTCTTAACGGCATTGCCATCCTCATCTGTTTCGAGCTTGATAGCACCTGGCATCAATTTACCGCCGATGGTCTTATAGCTGTTGTCCTTAATGCCATCACGCAGTGCCCACTGCTTACCATTCCAGATAAGTTCACCATTTGGATTTGTTGTCTCATCGTATGCGGTATAGAAACCATTATACTTATAGCCATATACTTCGCCGAGGCGACCGCCTTCTACTACCTTGAAGTTTTCTCCATCATTGAATGTTGAACCAGCCCACTTGTAGTTCTGATACTCAGATGTGGTGTTCAGCTTGTCGATGTGGTTGCGGTTGTAAGAGATGTTGGCATTCACTGTCAAAGTGAAGTTCTTCTTCTCAATTGCATTATAATTAACTGCGAACTCAAAACCCTTGTTTGAAGTCTGACCAAAGTTCTGATACTGGTAGTTGTAACCAGAAACAGAAGTGATAGGTACCTGCATCAGCAAGTCCTTGGTTGTATTCCAATACAAATCGATAGTACCATTAATCTTGCCGTTAAAGAAACCATAGTCGATACCGAAGTCACGTGTAACGGTAGTTTCCCATTTCAAATCAGGGTTGTAAAGCTTGCTCATATCGAGAATGGTAGAAGACAACTCTCCGAAGTATGGAGTCTTGTCTGTAGCTGTTCCCAATGCATAAGTTGGGTCGATAAGACCAGAGCTGATACGGTTGTTACCTGCTGTACCATATGAGAGACGGAGCTTCAGATTTGACAACCAGTCTTGAGCATTCTTCATAAACTTCTCATCGCTCATTCGCCAAGCGAAAGCTGCTGATGGGAAGTAACCCCAACGGTTGCCCTTGGCAAACTTAGATGATGCATCGGCTCGAAGTGTAGCTGTAAAGAGATACTTTTCGTTGATGGTATAGTTTAAACGACCGAAGAAAGAGAACATGTTGTCTTTTCTTGCGATATTATTTGAGTTTGCCAATGCTGTACCAGAGTTCTGGTTAGCAAGTGCTTCCTTAAGACCGAATGTGGTTGGAAATGCTACAGTTGTAGATGTATATGTCTCATCCTGTGAGCTAGACCACTCCTGACCCAAGAGGAAGTTCACCTTATCTTTCTTGAAGAAGATACCCTTGTTGTCGTAAGTGAAGGTGTTAGCGTTACGCCAGTTCTTGTTGTCCTTGCGGTCAATCTCTGTCTGAGGCATACCTGCATAACCGAACTTAGAGTTACGGCTTGCCTTTGTACCCCATGCTTGCTCGGTTTTGGCGAAGGTCCAGCCATAACCAAACTCAGAGCGGAAGGTAACATGTTTCCAAGGTTTCCAGTTCAAACCGAGGTTGTAGTTCTGACGAAATGTGCGCTGCTGCTTGTAAGTATCAAGCATACGCTCATAAGGACTAGCCTCATAGCTAGAACTTGAATCGTCATCATCTTCAAGGCCTGCTGTGATTGGATCGATTGGGCGGAAAATGACAGTACGTGCAACGATAGAATTAGCAGCGTTGCTCTCGTTGGTGTCTGCACCAGAACCGAGACCGTTCACCTTCTGATAACTCAAACGGGCATTGAAGTCAAGGGTAAACCATTTGTTGAGTTTAGAATTCAACTTAGCATTGATATTGTCCTTGCTATAATCAGAACCCATCATGATGCTCTTGTCGTTGGTGCGGGCATAGCTGACGTTGAATTTGGTATCCTTAGAACCTCCGCTGATACCTACATTGTAAATCTGCTGCAAGCCAGTACGTCCAAAGAGGTTGTCCTGATAATCGTTGCCCTTTACAGATTTCCAGATGTCGAGATCGTCATAACTTCCATAAGCTGAAGTCTCACCCAACTCATACTGATATTTAGCATACTCGTATGGGTTAAGAACAGCAACTTCCTTGATAACTTTTCTTACACCTACAGATGCACCAAAGTTAACCTGAACCTTACCTTCCTTACCACTCTTGGTAGTAACGATGATAACACCATTGGCACCACGGGCACCATAGATGGCAGTAGAAGAGGCATCCTTCAATACGTCGATAGTCTCGATGTCGCTAGGAGCGATATCGCTGATAGAATTTACTGGAAAACCATCAACGATGTAGAGTGGAGAGTTGTCCTGTGAAAGAGAACCACCACCACGTACACGGATTTTTACATCAGCATCTGGTGAACCTTCTGTCTGCATGACTGAGACACCGGCCATTTTACCCTGGATAGCCTGTGCTGCACTTGATACTGGCACATTGGCAATATCCTTTGCTGATACTGAAGCCACTGAACCAGTAAGGTCCTTCTTCTTCATCGTACCATAACCGATTACTACGACATCATTGAGGGTGGTGTTGTCATCCGCAAGCTTTACATCGATCGTTTCTTTACCTGCAACGCTTACTTCCTTAGCTTTCATACCAATGTATGAAATCTTCAGTTTCTTGCTTTTGCCTTTTAAGTTTACTGTGAAGTTACCGTCAAGGTCGGTCACGCCACCATTGCCAGCTACACCTACCTCCATGACAGATGCGCCGATGATTGGCTCGCCCGTATTGTCAGTAACAACGCCTTTTACTGTTTGTGCAGATACACTTGTTACTACGAACATCAGTGCGCCTGCCAAAGCAATTTTCTTTTTTCTATAATTACCAGACATACACTTTAGGTTTAGATAAAACTTATTCTAAATTACTAATATTCTAATGTTTTTTATTTAATGTTTTTAAGTAGAATTCCAGTTCTGAGCAGATGCTTGCTGAAGGGATGTTCCTCTTGGAACCCGAAGGCTCCGATGGGGCTACCTAGATGCGTAGCAATAGCTAAGTCTTGGTTTTCTTGTTGCAAAAGTATATAAAAAATATGAGAATATAGGTATATTGGGGGTAAAAAATTACGTAAACGTTTACAGATTTTTGCGTAAATACTCTGTTTTTTACATTTCGACGGTCTGTTTTCTCAGTTCCCGTTTCTGCTGTTTCGGGAGTTGAGGGAACAAAAAAAGTGCAATATCCGGCACCCTTCTGAAAGAGGATGGGGATATTGCACTCCGAATATTATCTGTCAATCTAATTATTTATGGTCTCTGCTTCTTTACTTTACGATGACCTTGCTTGTCTTCTTGCTGCCATCTGCCAGGGTCTTCACAATGATGTTGATACCCTTCTGAAGATTTGAGAGCTGGGTGCCGTCGGCTGCATAGATGGCGGTCTTGATGACTGCTGCATCTGTAGCTGAGGTGATGTTGCGGATGCCGGTGCTTACTGAATTGGTTGTTGCACCGAAACCTCCCATTTGGTTGGCTGCACGTACGGTGAATGTTCCCTTCTCGCCGTTGAGGTTTACTGACTTCTCTGTGGTCAGGGCGAAGAACTTGCCGTCTTTTGCTACGAGATACATCTGGGCATCACCTGTCCATGAAAGCTTGTCGTTGCCCAATGTAGCCGCTGTGGCTGTGGTCTGAGAAGCGAGGTCGGCTGGCTTCCAGTTGGTAAATACCTTGTTGAGGTTGAACTCTGCTGCCTTCTCAGCAGTGATGATAGTGTTGTACTCGCTAACTTCCTTATCCTTTGTAAACTTCACGATGTTCTCAGCAGGAGAAATTACCTTGCCGTTCTCATCAACAGTGTTGTACTCGAAGAAGTTCTTGGCAACCACGTTCATACCATCTGTTGTCCAGCGGGTTGAAGCAATGTTGGCTGCTGCGTTCTTGTCGAGGATGGTGTTGAGGAATGCACACTTGGCTGTTCCACCCCAAGAGCGACCGAAGGTGAAGCTGTCAGTAGCTGAACCTACAATCTTACATCCGTCAAATACATAACCATAATCAGTTCCGTCTGTGTAAGGAGCTGTGATGTATGAACCCTTACCAGGTTCCAATGTCAAGGTACACTTGTTAAAGAATACATCGCCACCACCGCAGATGAAGTCTACGATTCCGTGGATATCTGAACCTTCGAAGTAGTACTGGCCCTTATTGTTGTTGCTGTAGTAAGTGTCCTGGTAAGAAAGCATCTTCACATTCTTGCAGATGGTCTGTGTACCCTTGTCCTGGAGGCAGACGGCACGGCCGGTGCTCTTGTCGAATGGATAAGCATTCTTCAGGGTGAGATCCTGCATGTAGAGACCTGTGCTGGTGTTGAACAATGTTGCCGTAACACCGATTCCCTCTACCTCTGGCTTGTTCACGATGATGGTGTTGTCCATGCTCTCGCCGATGATAGAGATGTTGTTACCGCTGATTGGGGTAAGACACTTGTCTCCGAGATCGTATGTGCCGTTAGGCAAGAAGATGTATGTGCGGGCAGCGTTGGTTTCAACATTGTTGCCGTTTGCTATTTCGAGGGCTGTGATGAAGCCCTGTGCGTCGCCAGCCTTTACCTCCATCCAGTTGCCGTTCTGTGTGTAAGCAGGAGTTGTCATGTTTACGATGCTGAGGCTGTGGATGTAAGTATCTGCATCAAAAGTGAGGGTATATTCTCCGCTCTCGGTAGATTCGTTCTGGAGAATACCGAGGTTGCCGTCCTTTGTTGGCTTTGCATTAATAGAACTTACTTCATTTCCCTTAGGGTCGAGAAGGATAATCTTACCTGTCTTAGAATATTGGCAGAGGTTCATCTTGATGTAACCCTTGCCGCCCATCTTAACCTTGAGCTTGTCGGTAGCTTCGAAGCTCCAGCCGTGTGTGGCATCATGCCACTTGCCTTTGCCTTCTACAGAGATTGCCTCGTGGTCGTTGATGTCGAATCCTTCCTTCTGGAGGTCGTAATCGTAACGGGCTGTTTCACTTGCGGTCTCAATATCTGTAACGAGTGCATAGAGTTTGGTATCTGCTGTGATGACAGAAGAGGTGGTGAACTTCTTGCTGTCTTTCTTCAGGTCGGTAGCCCAGCCACGGAATTTCTTTCCTTCGGCTACGGTTACCTTGTCTTCTATGCCTTCCTTGAAATTCGCAATGTTGGCATCCTGCTCCACCTTTTGGGTTCCGATAGCTGTTGTGCCGTCTATATTATAATAGGTGAGGGTGAAGTCTGGCTTGAAGGCTATGGTGAGCTCGTAAGTTACCTCATCTCCGTTAGATTCTACAACGATGGTTACCACGGTCTTCTGGTCTGCACCTTCGCCGGTGGTAGTATATGTTGTACTCTTGATGGTTCCGTTTGCAGCAACGAGGTCTTTCAGCGGATTGGTCTCGCTGATGAGGTTTGTCTTCTTTGAAACGAGGAGGGTAGCGAGCTGCTTGCCTGATGCGTCTTCCTTGAAGATGTCAACGGCTGAATATTTGGTGCCGTTGAGGCTGAAAGTGCCCAGCATTGGAGTCTTGCTCATATCTACATTTCCGTAGATAGCGAGGTCGGTAACGTAAGCGTTCTGGCTCAATTTAAAGCCCTCGAACTTGATCTGGCAGTTGGTGCGGTTTACGTCGAGTGTCAGATCTTCACCGCTTGTGGTTACAATTGATACGTTGTGGATGGTTACCCAGTCAGCATCGCCGTCGCCCTTTACGGATACCTTGATACCACGTGTGCCACCTGTAGCAGCCTGGTGGAGGGTAACCTTAGTGATGCTTGCCAATGGAGAGGTTACTGCGCTTGGTTCGGCTGTAGAGTATTCGCCAGTGTACTTTAGGGTCTTCATATAACCGGTACGATCAGCGAACTTAGTGTTTGTTCCTGTTGGATTTATCTCAACGCCATTGAGAGTCATGGTAAATGCCTCTTTACTATAGAGAGTTTTGAGGTCTACCAAAGTGTTGTTGGCTGTTTTGCCATCTACCTTCTTCCACTCGGTGAAGTCGGTAGTGTAGAGTGCCTTCTCCAGGATGGCGCTTACGTGTACCACCTTAATCTGATAAAGGTAGCTTTGACCTGTTGCAACAACTTCTACATATCCTTTAGCCACTTCGGCTGATGTTGCGTTGTATTCTGTTACGTCTTCAGTAGCAGTCTTTCCGCCTACGGTGAGGTTGTGGTAGTTGGGGTAACTTGTTACGGTTACAACATCATTTGCTGATTTTACTGGAATCTGCAGGATGGTTCCTGCGTTAAACTGTGCATCAGATGGTCTGCCTTTCAACTTACCCTGTGTAGCGTTGACGCGCATGGTGATGCCTTCTACGGTAGAAGCGAGGTCGCCCTCGTTACCTTGGAAGTTAGCTGCTGTGTTGATACCTTCAGGAAGATTTTTCTGAAAGTTCCAAACAGCAGTGACATTTTGTGCCTTTGCGATAAAAGCAAAGACAAGCAACAGGCTGAGAAGCCCCAATCTTAGTAGATTTCTTTTCATTTGTTTGCCTTTTAGGTTGTTATACTTATTATAATTTTTATTTTCGATTTATTTTTTAAGTTTGTTGGTGCAAAAATACACTTATTATTTCTATTTAAGAACTTTTTGTTACGATTTTGTCGTAAAAGCTACGCAATCGTTTTCGTACATTTCCGCCTTTTTATCTCTTTTTGCCAAACGAGAATTAAGTCGTACTTTTGCAGGCAAAACAAACTACTAAACTTTAGTAAGGTATATAGAGGGTGCGTCATAAGTTATGGCACACCCTCTTGCTATCTTTATAGTACTTCCTTATCTCCTTTCATTTCTTGATAAGTGAAAGTTAAGTTATTTGATATTTTCTTTGGTTAATTCAGATTTTCTTTGTAATTTAGCCGCGCAAAACGTAAAGTTTGTAAGATTATGGCAAAAATAGTAAATAAATACCCTGTGGGGATACAGACATTCGAAAAACTCCGTGAGAAAGGTTATCTCTATGTAGATAAGACCCGATATATCGTGGATTTCAGAGAAAAGCAGATGTCGTATGTCTTTCTGAGTCGTCCAAGACGATTCGGAAAGTCGCTCTTTGCCTCTACTCTCCAAGCTTATTTCGAGGGTAGAAAGGAACTCTTCGAGGGATTGGCAATAGCTGATTATGAGAAGGAATGGGTGAAGCATCCTGTGCTTCATTTTGATATGAGCGGTGCCAAGCACTTTGATGCTGATGCCTTGAACAGTTATCTGAATCTACAGCTTTTGCCCTATGAAAAGCTATACGGTAAGGGAGAAGGTGAAAAATATCCTAATGAAAGACTGGATGGTATCGTAAAGCGTGCTTATGAGCAAACGGGCGAAAAGGCGGTTGTCATCATCGATGAATATGATGCCCCATTGCTGGATGTGGTACATGAGAAGGAGAACCTGCAGCCCCTCCGCCGCATCATGCAGAACTTCTACAGTCCTCTGAAAAAGCTCGACCCATACCTAGAGTTTACCTTCATTACGGGTATCACTAAGTTCTCGCAGCTCAGCATCTTCAGCGAGCTGAATAACCTCGACAATATCAGCATGTTCGACCAGTATTCGGCTATCTGCGGTATCAGCAAGAAGGAACTTACCACTCAAATGAAACCGGATATAGAGGCATTGGGAGAAGACCTGGGTATGACGTATGAGGAATGTCTGGCAGAGCTGACAAGATTCTACGACGGCTATCATTTCAGTGAGAAATCAGAGGATGTTTTCAATCCGTTCAGTCTGGTAAAGGCGCTGAATGCACGAAAGATTGCTCCTTACTGGTTTTCCGATTTATACATCCATAAAACAGTAAATGAGTACCTTTGTAATTTTGATGTTGCTAAGAATTATAATATTGGGGATTTGCCTGAAATTCCTTTTGGGGAGTCAGACATAATTCCTTTCCTTTATCAATTTGGAATTCTCTCAATAAAAAAAATATAACCCTATTATTGGAGTATATACTATAGGTGTACCTAATGATGATATTCGAAAAGGGATATCTGATTCCATATTCTGCTGATGGTAAACGCTTGTTCAAAATTGGTGTTAATTACGATAGTAATCAGCGGACAATTAGTGATTGGAAGATAAAGGAAGGATAAAATACTGTAATTTAGTATATAGTTCTGCAACGGGCTGAAGGGGCTGCTGTCTCTTCAGCCCGTTTTGTGTCTGCTAGCTAAAACTCTCTTATATTCTGGTACTTGACGTTTGGATTTACGTAATCGTTTTCGTAGTTTTAGTTCATTTTGGTTTACATTTTTCCGAGATTCTCAAAATGATTTGCTAAATTTGCCAACGAAACAAACTAGCAAATGAATCAAACTAAAATAAAGTTATTCAGCAACTAATTAATAATATATAAACTTAAAATAAAACGATTATGAAGAAATTCTTTACTCTTATCGCAGCCGTAGCTTTGGCTGCTAGTGTTAATGCTCAGACAACTTTGATTGATTATCCTACATCTCAGTCAGGTATAACCCTTCACAATGTTGGCGGACAGATTTCGTTTGCAACAGTGAAAATTCATACTAATAAAGATGAGGTACCTTGTATTAAGATAGGAAAAAGCTTTAGTGCAGAAAACCTTGTTGTAGATAACTTTGTTGAGTTGACAACAGAAGGTGGATTCAAAAAGGGTGATGTAATTACTATTGCTGGTGTTTTTAATAATGCAGATGACTCCAAAAAAGCTGCTGTTGCTTTCTTCACTGGTGAAGTTGGTGAAAAGGGAAAAACTTATTATACGACAAAGCAATTTATCAATAGTAAAAATACAGCAGATGATCCTGCAGAGGAGCAAATAACGTTAACGGAAGATATGCCTAGCGTGAAGTTTGGAAGAAGTGGTAATACTGGTGCTTGTGTTGTAAAGGTTACAGTAGTACGTGGTGGTACATCTACCGCCATCTCTTCTGTAAACGCTGCCCCAGCCAAGAAGAATGGTAAGACCTATAATATGGCTGGTCAGGAGGTTTCTTCTTCTGCCAAGGGTATTGTTATCAAGAACGGTAAGAAGTATGTAAAGTAACAGATTGTTTATACATATAAAACAAAAGGACATTCCCAAACGAGGGGATGCCCTTTTTGTTTTATAAGAAGTTTTATTCCTTTATTACCTAATCCATTACGGTCTTTCCGTTCTGAAACAGCATCTTGCGGATGTTGATTCCTTTTTGAGGAGCAGAAAGGAGGGTGCCGTTGAGACTGTAATACTTTACTTCGGCTAATTCACTGGGATTGGAGGTGATAATCTGCGAGATGCCTGTAGGGTTCTTCCATGCAGGATAGTATTCATCTACCTTGTTCTCTGCATCGGCATTGCCCTGCTTCATGATGTCCTCAACCAGCGAATTGGCGTAAACCTCAAGGTTGGTGTAGTACTCCTTGCTGTCAAGCGAGTAGGTAAGGGCATCTGAGGCGTCGTTTGGATCTAAGCCGTTGGCAATCTCCCATGCATCTGGAATTCCGTCCTTATCAGTGTCGAAGTCGGCAGGGCGAGAAGCGGTGCCGAAGTTTGCCTCGGTGTAACCTTTTACATCTGATACCTTGTCGATGATACCAGGCGACAGGGTGATGCTTCCCTTATACAGTGCCGTTCTCGTTTTAGCCTCTTCCATGTAGCGTGCATCTATCTCATCGCGGTAGAGCGAGGCTCCGCCGTATGCCAGAACCTTGCTGAATGCTTGGGCTGCAGAGTGGGTGGTAACCTCTCCCGTAGGAGCAGGAGCGTCCATCTTGATCTTGACGCAGGAAACTCCGTTGATGGTCTTATGTTCTACCGCTTCACCATAAAAATTCTTCTTGTCGGCTGAATAAATCACACCATTGTAAGTATAAGTACCCTTGTCATAGCTTACGCCCTTCCAGTCTTTGTTCTTTGTAACAGATCCTTTGGTGGTTTCCGTGGTGTTGCCATTGATAAAGTATCTGCTGGTCATTTCGTAGAACTCTGGATGGTTCTTGTCAGAATTACTGCTGGTTGATACGGTTACCAGGGTAATTCGCTCTTGGTTTTCTCTTTCTTTGCCTGTGCTTACATCTACCTTGATGCCGTTCTGGGTTGTTTCTTTCAAACTCTGGCTAGGACCAGCCTTGTAGTAATTGTTGACGATGTTGATCTGTCCGCCGCCCGGACCTCCGTAGCAGGTACCCTGCGCATTATACATCACGCAGTTGCGGAAGTCTACGTTTTCTGCCTGCACGGTGTTCTTCCACTGGTAGGTAGAATAATCCTTGTTGCTGGTGTAGCCTGTCCATCCGTATCTTGCGCCATTAAAACGTGGACCGCGGTTCATGAGATGACCTACGAAGTTGTGGTGGAAGCTGGCGAGCTTACCGCCCCAGATGCCTCCGTAACCATGTGCTCCCTTAGAGTGGCCCGGATTGGTGAGACTCTCGGCAACGGTACACCACTGCATGGTGAAATTGTTGTTGTCGTAGAATGAAGCCACCTCATCGATGCTCCAGCTGAAGGAACAGTGGTCGAAGATGATGCCGGTCTTGTTGCGCTGCCAAGTAGCATCCGCACCGTCATTGATGTTCTTTTCCTCTCCGCGGCGTATGCGGAGGAAACGGATGATGTTGTTGTTGCCCGGTTGAACGGTGTAATATCTGAGGGTGATGCCCGGAGATGGGGCTGTCTGTCCGAGAATGGTGATGTTGTCACCTATCTTGAGATCAGACTTCAGGGCGATGACGCCAGCCACATCGAAGACGATGATTCTCTTACCAGACTTGACAGCCTCTCTGAAAGAACCCGTTCCGCTGTCGTTGAGGTTAGTTACGTGTACTACTTTTCCGCCTCTTCCGCCCGTTACGTATCTTCCGTGACCTTCTGCGCCCGGGAAGGCTGGAGTTTGTGCCAAAGCAGCAGCACTCATAAGCGCTGCTGCCATTGTTGTGAATATTTTCTTTTCCATCGGTGAGAATTCTTTAAATTCAGTTTACAGTTTAGTTAATAGTTTATAGGGCAATCTTGCTATACGGCGAAGCCGCTGTAAACTATAAACTGTAAACTATAAACTAAGTTTTACTTATTCAGTCCCTGCATTTCCATTTCCAGACTAGCCCAGATGAAAGGACCTACGCCCTTGGCATCATTGTCGCGGATAGGCTCGCTCATGTAATAGTCGAAGCTTCCATCGCGCTTGAAGTTTGGCTTCTTGACGTATGGACCAGGGCCAGGACCGAGTCCGCTGACAGCACAGCAGCGGGTAAGGCTGATGGTCTTGTCAGAATTTACCTGGATGAAGTTGTTCAGGATTCCCTCATAAGCCTTGATACCTGCTTCCTGATATTCCTTGCCGAGGTATCCCTTGCGGTAACCCTTGAGGAGAACATAGGCAAACATGCTTGAAGCGGTGCTCTCGAGGTAGTTGCGAGGATCCTTTACGTCCATCACATCGTACCATACGCCCGTCTTCTTATCCTGATATTTCACCACGCTCTTCATTGCCTTATTTAATAAGGTGATGATTTCGCCGCGGCGGGTATAATCTTCTGGCATGGCTTCCAGACATTCGGTCATGGCCATGACGTACCATCCGAGGGCTCTTGCCCAGGTATGCTGGCTCTTTCCGTCTTCCTTGTTTGCCCAGAACTGGCTGTGGGTTTCGTCCCATGCATGCTTCCAGAGCTGGGTCTTCTCATCGTAGGTACGCAGGTCGGTCTTCACAATCTGGTCTACCGCATCGTCGAGAATCTTCTTCGCCTTCTTAGGCTTGAGGTTCTGTACGGCGTAGTTGCAGTAGAAAGGCAGCCCCATGAAGATGCCGTCGAGCCATACCTGGTTGGCGTAGATAGCCTTGTGCCAGTAAACGCCTTCCTTGGTGCGAGGCTGGTTCTGGAGCTGTTTGAAGAGCGTCTTCAGTGCCAGTTCGCTGCTCTTGCTAGGGAAGAGGTTGTGCATGCGGAGGATGAACTTCGCGGTGCGCACATTGTCGAGATTGAAATCCTCATATTTGTAGCCTGTGATGTTTCCTTTTTCGTCAATCATCTTGGCTGGATATTCTTTCAGGTAGTTGATGATAGCCTCGTTGTTGGCTTCGGCATCAGCTCCCTTGAAGGTGCTCTTTCCGCCTTTGTAATGGAGATAGGTGTCGAGCATGCCTTCCATCTCAATGCCCATCACGTAGCTCCAGCGAGGTTTCTTCGGGCTGAAGTCGAGGTTGTATGGGTGGGGAGTGCGCTGCATCTCGCTGTGGGTGAGCCACTCTGAATAGGTCTGGTAAGGACGGTCTTCCTTGTTGAGAACCAGGGAACCATTGATGATGAGGTTGTCGAACTTCACATCGCGGGTCTTGCCGGTCATCTTGACAGGCTGCTTGATGACACCATCGAACTTACAGTTCTTTACATGGATATCGTATACGTTTTCTATTTTGTTTCCACCGATGATGAGCACACCGTAGTTGCTCTTCTGGCAGGTAACATCTTCCATGCTCACGTTGCGCACAGTAGGTTCAAATCCGCGGTAGCAAGCCTCTTTTGGCTCATAGTCGAGGTTAATCTTGAGCACGGCTTCCTTGCACTGGCCTACGGTAACCTTGCGCATGTGGATGTTCTGGATGAGTCCGCCGCGGCAGTTGTTGGTCTTGATGCGGAGGATGCGCTCCAGATGAGGAGAGTCCATCTCGCAGTTTTCGGCGTATACATTCTCGCATCCGCCTGAAATCTCGGAACCGATGACTACGCCACCATGTCCGTCTTCCATCCGGCAGTTGCGGATGATGATGTTTCTGGATGGTTGGTTCCAGAGACGACCGTCGTTGTTTCGTCCGCTCTTGATGGCGATGCAGTCGTCACCGGTGTGGAAGATACAGTTCTGGATGAGTACATTCTCGCATGCTTCAGGGTCGCATCCGTCTCCGTTAGGTCCTTCGTTCCATACGGTTACGCCGTCTACTGTGATGTTCTTGCAGAGCAGAGGGTGCATCACCCAGAAAGGTGAATTGATCATCTTGACATCCTTGATGAGGATGCGCTCAGAGCGTACGAAGTTGACGAGCTGAGGGCGGAGACCCTGTCCCATGCCGAACTTGCGTTCGTCAAAAGGCACACCGTCTTCAGCCATCTTCAGCAGTCTGGCACGTGATCCCATCTTCTGGTGTTCCTTGGTTACGCCCTCCTTATATCCGAATCTGGCATTACCGTTCATTGGCCACCATGTATCGTTGTTACCACCTCCATCGATGGTACCTTTACCAGTGATGGCGATGTCGGTAACCTTGTAGGCATAGATGCATGGAGAATAGTTCCAGCATGCGATGCCCTCCCATGAGGTGCGTACCAGCGGATAGAGTTTCGGTTCGAAGGCAAACTGCAGTACGGCACCCTCTTCGAGATTCAGTTCTACTAAGCTCTTCATCTCAATGGCTCCTGTGCGCCAGGTACCCTTCGGGATGACTACGGTACCGCCACCTTTTTTAGAAACGAGGGCGATGAGCTTGTTGATAGCCTTCTGGTTCTGTGCAGCCGAAGCGTTCTGCTTGGCTCCATAGGCAGAAATAGCATACTTCTTAGCTGCCTGCTTGATGTCTGGCAACTGTATGCTCTGTTCAATGCGCTGATATTCAGCATCGTTCCATCCGTCGGCCCAAGCGCAGGCTGGGATGAGAAGCAGAGCAACGAGTAAGGTCTTAAAGAATTTCTTCATTGTCTTTGTTCTAGTTTTATGATTATTTGTATTTATGAATTCGTTTGTATTGATCTGTTTATTCGTTAGTCGGGTCTTACGTTTAACACATCGCTGCAAAGATACGAATTTTATTTGTAAAACAGGTGCTGGTAATGTTAAAATTAAATGTTTTTGGAAAAATGTTTGGTGTTTTGAAAATAAAATGTTACCTTTGCAACGATAATTAACATTATTAACGCAATAAATACTGGGTAGCCTATTAGATAGACATTTACTTAATGAATAAAATAAGATTAAGAAAATGAGTAAACTCAATGAAATGACAGACGAAGAGTTGGCCCTGGCTTATGTCGGGGGCGACAACAGAGCCTTTGACCTGTTGCTTTCCCGCAACGAGGTGAAACTTTTCTCTTATATCCTTTTCGTGGTTCACGACGAGGATCTGGCGAATGATATCTTCCAGGAGACATTCGTAAAGGCAATCAGTCGTTTACATGCTGGCCAGTATTCCAGTTCGGGCAAATTTATTTCGTGGTTAATGCGCATAGCGCATAATGTCATCATCGACGGTTATCGCAGTCAGTGTGTGTTCCGCATGGTAGAACAGGGGAACGATAATGATCTTTCCTGTCTGCGCGGCGAAGATTTTCAGGCAGACTGTGCTGAGCAGGAGATGGTACGCAAACAGGTGCTCCGTGATGTGAAGAAACTGGTAGACTTTCTGCCGGCTCCACAACGCGAAGTGGTTTATATGCGTTTTTATCAGCAGATGTCTTTCAAGGATATAGCCGAGTGTACCAATGTGAGTATCAATACGAGTCTGGGAAGAATGCGTTATGCGCTCCTTAACCTCCGCAAGATGGCTAAGGAGCACAATATTTATCTGAATCTTGATTAGTGGAGTTCTTTCAAGGCATGGATGGTAGCATAAGGGTCTGTGCTCTTGAATACATAACTTCCGCTTACCAGCACGTCTACTCCGGCTTTTACCAGTCTTGGAGCAGTTTCTGCCTGCACACCGCCATCTACCTCAATGAGTGCCTGGCTTCCGCTCTCTTTGATGAGCTGGCGCAGACGGCCTATCTTCTTGATGGTGTTCTCGATGAATTTCTGTCCGCCGAAGCCTGGGTTAACGCTCATCAAAAGCACCATGTCTACATCGCAGATGATGTCTTCCAGCACACATACCGGGGTAGAAGGGTTGAGGGTAACTCCTGCCTTCATGCCTGCTGCATGAATCTGCTGGATGGTGCGGTGCAGATGAGTGCAGGCCTCGTAGTGCACGTTCATCATCATGGCACTGAGCTTGGCAGTCTGCTCAATGTAATTTTCCGGGTGCTGTATCATAAAGTGGACGTCGAGGGGCTTGGTGCACACCTTGCTTACGGCTTCTATCACAGGGAAGCCGAACGAGATGTTGGGCACGAAGACACCATCCATCACATCGAGGTGGAGCCAGTCGGCCTCACTCTTGTTAATCATCTCTATATCACTCTTCAGGTCAATGAAGTTGGCTGAGAGCAATGAAGGGGATACCATTGTTTTCATCTTTCTTCTTCTGTTAGTTAGGATAGCACACCTTTAGCTTCCCATTTTGCACCATGGTATGATAGGAGTAGGCTATCTGCTTGATGAAGTAGATGGTCTGAGCCGAAGGTCTCATTTTCTTTGGTGTAAATACTTGCTTCATAGGCGTGAATCTTTAAATTTGAATAATACTTCTTGTTATTTGTTGATTTCAGAACGGGCATGTCTTGAGGATGAGTTTTCCTCTTTCCGTAACCTGTTCTCTAAATAAATAACGGCGTGTTGGGAAATTTATTACATTCTGGCGAAATAATTTTTTCTTTTTCTTTCTCCCTATATATAATAAGGTATAGTGGAGAAAACGTGAGACGAAAGTGGAGAAAAAGGGGTGCTGGATGATAAAATAGTGTTAAATCTTAAAATTTATCGACAAAAAGTTTGCAGTTTAAAAGAAAAACTGTACTTTTGCAGTAGAAATGAAGAACGAAGGAGAATCTTTTCGTTAAAAAGAAAGAAACGCCTCGTTTTTGGTAGTAACAAACAATTAAAAGAAAAAGCAATATGAATACATTCGTATCTACATCATGGTGGTGGCGTAACTCAAGATTCCAAAAGTCGTGAGTCGAGACGCCGTATGTGGATGTGAACAACATAATATACTAGGGGCCTGCCGTAACTTACGACAGGCCCCTTTTCTTTTACAACGAAAAATAAAAACAAAAAATATAGGAGATATTAACTATGGAAATGAAGGACATTTTGAACAGAATGTTGAACCACGAGGAACTTTCTCGTGAGGAAACCCGAGACATCATTGTAGGAATCACCAAGAGTGAATTTCCTGAGGAACAGATTACAGCCCTGCTCACCGGTTTGCAGATGAGAGGCGTAACGGTAGATGAACTGCTCGGTTTCCGAGACGGAATTCTTGCTACAGGTGTGCCAGCCATCCTGAATTGCGACCGCTACATTGACGTGGTGGGAACCGGTGGCGACCGCAAGAACACCTTTAACATTTCTACTACTTCCTGCTTCGTCATTGCGGGTGCGGGTTACAAGGTGGCAAAGCACGGCAACTATGCGGCTACTTCGGTGAGCGGTGCCAGCAACGTCATCAAGAACCACGGTGTTCAGTTTACCGATGATATAGACAAGCTGAACCGCAGCATCAACGAGGCAGGCATCGTTTATCTTCATGCCCAGCTCTTCGCCAAGGCCATGAAGTTTGTGGGTCCTATCCGCAAGGCTTTGCAGTTTCCTACCGTGTTCAATCTGTTAGGTCCTCTTGTTAATCCTAGTCAGCCTAAGTGCCAGTTGCTGGGTGTAGCCAATCTCGACCAGATGCGCCTCTACAACCAGGTTTACCAGAAACTAGGCATTGATTTCGGCATTGTGAACAGCATCGACGGATATGATGAAATTTCACTCACCAGCGACTTCAAGGTAACCACCAACAACTATGAGAAGATCTTCAAGCCTCAGGATCTCGGTTTCGAGATAGCCAAACCGGAAGAGGTGCGAGGCGGAGCAACCGAGGAAGAGGCTAAGGACATCTTTGATGCAGTGCTTGAAAACCGTGCCCTCCCAGCCCAGAAGAACATCGTTCTCGCCAATGCAGCCTTCGGCATCCAGGTAATGGCGAAGGGACAGAAGAGCATAGAGGAATGTGTGGAGATAGCAAGAGAGAGCATTGACTCGGGTAAGGCGCTCGCTACTTTCAAGAAATTCGTAGAGATCAATAGTTAAAGGTAAAAAGGGCTTTTAAAAGTAAAAAGGTAAAAGGGTAAAAAGGTAAAAAGAGCCTTAACACCTTTGTTCCCCTTTGCGCCCCCGTTCCCAGCGATTCCATCGCTGGTCCCCCAATAAGGTTAAAAAGTAAAAACGAAAGAAATGGCTGATATTTTAGAGGAAATTGTGGCTCATAAAAGAATCGAGATTGAGCAGCGAAAGCGCTTTATCCAGCCACGGCAGATGATAACCCTCACCGAGCAGAAAATGCAGGAAGATGGGGGAAAGGTGCCGGGCGGAAGCATGAAGGAGTCGCTGATGAACTCGGAGACGGGAATCATCGCTGAATTCAAGCGCAAATCGCCTTCCAAGGGCTGGATCAAACAGGAAGGTAAGCCGAGCATCATCCCGCTCGCCTACCAGCAGAACGGAGCCTCGGCGCTCAGCATCCTCACCGACATTGATTACTTCGGAGGATATGATGAGTATATTCAGGAGGCGCGCCATGTGGGCGTTACCCTACCTATCTTATATAAGAACTTCGTGGTAGAGGAATACCAGCTGCTGCAGGCGAGATACTGCGGAGCTTCTGCCGTGCTGCTCATTGCGGCCTGCTTGACCAAGGAGGAGTGTAAGCAACTCATGAACATGGCACACCAGCTGGGCATGGAGGTACTGCTCGAGATGCATAATGAGCGCGACTTCGAGTATGCTGAACTGGAACCGGATATGTACGGCATCAACAACCGAAATCTCGGAACCTTCTTTACGGATGTGGAGAACAGCTTCAGATTGGCAGAGAAACTTCCGAAGGATGTGTGCAGGGTGAGCGAGAGTGGCATCTCCAACCCGCAGACGGTTCTCCGGTTGAGAGAAGAAGGCGGCTTCAGAGGTTTCCTGATGGGCGAACAGTTCATGAAACAGGCAGACCCGGGCGTGGCGCTTGCAGAATTTATTTCTAAATTATAGGATTGTTTGCTCCTAACGCCCTGAACCAACGGTCACCGGCCGAAGGGAAAGGTAAAGGGCAGAAGCTCCTAGCCCAGGGCATCGCCCTGGGTATAAAGGCAATCAGCAAGGCGCCCTGTAAGGGCAAAAGCTTTAATGAAGAATAAACAATAAAGAAAATGTTAGTAAAGGTTTGTGGAATGCGTGAACCTGATAATGTAAAGCAGGTTGCGCAACTCGGCGTTGATATGATGGGATTTATCTTTTATCCTAAGTCTCCACGGTATGCCAGTCATGTGCTGGCTCGCTCTGATGCTGACCGCAATGTGTGCCGAGTGGGAGTCTTCGTGAATGATTCCGTTTCCACGATGTTGGACAAGATTTATTCATTCTCTCTGAATGCGGTGCAGATGCATGGAAATGAGAGCAGGGAACTGTGTGAGCAGCTGCGTGCAGCAAAGGGGAATATGAAGATAATCAAAGCCATTAGTGTTTCCACTGCTGGGGACATTCAGAAATATAAGGAGTATGTAGGCGCTGTTGACTACTTCCTTTTCGACACCAAATGTAAGACGGTGGGCGGAAGTGGTCAGCAGTTTGACTGGCAGGTACTGGATGAATATGATGGCGATGTTCCATTCCTGTTGAGTGGCGGCATCGGTCCGGAAGATGCTTCCCGCATCCTGTCTTTCCATCATCCCCGATGCGTAGGAATCGACCTCAACTCCAGGTTTGAGATAGAACCGGGACTGAAGGATGTAGAGAAACTCAAGGAATTCCTTTTAAAGGTAAAAAAGTAAAAAGGTAAAAAAGTAAAAAGGTAAAAAAGTAAAAAGGTAAAAAAATGAATAAGATAAATGCATTATTTGCACACAATAAAGACCGCAAGCTTTTGAGCTTGTATTTCTGCGCCGGATGTCCAACTTTGGAAGGTACCGGTGATGTAATTAAGGCGATGGAGCGCAAGGGGATAGATATGATTGAGGTAGGAATCCCTTTCAGTGATCCTTTAGCTGATGGTCCTGTTATCCAGAGTGCCGGAACCGTGGCTCTGAAGAACGGAATGACGGTGAAGAAACTCTTCGCTCAGTTGAAGGAAATCAAGGATGAAGTGCAGCTTCCACTCGTGCTGATGGGATACCTGAACCCAATCATGCACTACGGCATTGAGGCTTTCTTCAAGAGCTGCGTAGAGAGCGGAGTGAGCGGCACCATCATCCCAGACCTTCCCTTTGATGATTATCTGAAGGTGGTAAAACCCATAGCCGACAAGTATGACATCCGTGTCATCATGATGATTACGCCAGAAACCAGCGAGGAGCGCATCCGTTTCATCGATGAGCATACCGATGGATTCATCTACATGGTCAGTTCGGCAAGTATCACGGGCGCCCAGAGCAGTTTCGGCGATGCCAAGCTGGCTTATTTCAACCGCATCAACGGCATGAATCTGCGCAACCCACGCATGATAGGTTTCGGCATCAGCAACAAGCAGACCCTTACCAGTGCGCAGGATAATGCGGCGGGAGCCATCATCGGCAGCAAGTTTGTAACCCTGCTCAATGAAACCGGTGATCCGGATAAGGCTTTAGATGGGCTTTTTGAGTGCCTCGAAAAGTAGTTGATAGTTAACAGCGGCTTCGCTGTATAGCAGGCTTGCTCTATAAACTATAAATAATAAATTATAAACTAAGTATTATGTATCAAGTTGACGAAAAAGGATTTTTTGGAAAATTCGGAGGTGCGTATGTTCCAGAGATATTATATAAATGTGTAACCGAGTTGCAGCAGGCTTACAAGCCAATCATTGAGAGCGAGGAGTTCAAGAAGGAATACCGTGCGCTGCTGAAAGATTATGTGGGCCGTCCTTCACCTCTTTATTATGCCAAGCGCATGAGCGAGAAGTACGGATGCCAACTCTATCTGAAGCGCGAGGACCTGAACCATACCGGTGCACACAAAATCAACAACACCATCGGTCAGATTCTCATGGCCAAGAAGATGGGCAAGACCCGCATCATTGCCGAAACCGGAGCCGGACAGCACGGTGTGGCTACCGCTACGGTATGCGCCCTGATGAACATGAAGTGTGAGATTTTCATGGGTGCCACCGATGTGGAACGCCAGCATACCAACGTAGAGCGTATGAAGATGCTGGGAGCCAAGGTGAACCCTGTGCGCACCGGCAACATGACGCTGAGCGATGCCTGCTCTGAAGCCATACGCGACTGGTGCTGCCACCCACAGGATACCTTCTATATCGTAGGTTCTACCATGGGTCCGCACCCTTATCCAGACATTGTTGCCAAGATGCAGAGCGTAATCTCTGAAGAACTGAAATGGCAGCTTGAGGAGAAGATTGGCCGCGACTATCCTGATTACCTCATCGCCTGTGTGGGTGGCGGAAGCAACGCTGCCGGAACCATCTACCACTACATTGATGATGACCGCGTGAAGATATATCTGGCTGAGGCTGCCGGACACGGAATAGATACCGATTATACCGCTGCCACCATGCACTGCGGCACAGAAGGCATCATCCACGGAGCACGCACCCTCGTGATGCAGACCGAGGACGGACAGATAGAGGAAGCCTTTACCATCAGTGCCGGTCTCGACTATCCGGGCATCGGCCCTATGCACGCCGACCTTGCCACATCGGGCAGGAGCCATGTGCTCGCCATTAAGGACGATGAGGCCATCTACGCCGGTTACGAGCTCACCCGCATGGAGGGCATCATTCCGGCTATTGAGAGTGCGCACGCCGTGGCAGCCCTGAAGAAGATGAAGTTCAAGAAGGATGATGTGGTGGTGCTCACCGTATCAGGCCGTGGCGACAAGGATGTAGAAACATATTTGAGCCATAAGGAAATGGCAGGAGAGTACGGCAATTTTTAAATAGTTAATAGTTTATAGTTAATAGTTAACAGAGGCTGCGCCGTTGAGCACGATTGTCAAAGCGGTTCATGCTATAAACTGTAAACTATATACAGTAAATCATAAATTAAATGAAGTTTAATTACAAGACAGTTACCCGCAAGATTCTCGCCGACCTCTATACGCCGGTGGGAGTCTACATGCGACTGAGAGATATTTATCCGCAGTCGGCTCTGATGGAGAGTTCCGACTATCATGGCTCCGAGAATTCGCGCTCCTTCATCGGTGTGCATCCGCTGGCAAGCATCGCCGTGAGTCATGGTGAGGTCATCAAGACCTATCCCGACGGAAGAGTAGAGAAAGAGCAGCTTCCTGCCTTCGGTGCCGGTCAGGGCGAGGAGTGCAAACTCGCCATCTCAAAGAGTATCAACGACTTCATCTCTTCCTTCCATGTAGAGGGCGAGAGCAAGGAGTTCTGCGGACTCTATGGATTCACCACCTTCAATGCGGTGAGATATTTTGAGAACATCCCTGTCAAGGATACCACCATGGAGAAGAATGATGCGCCCGACATCTATTACATCATGTATAAGGACATCATTGTCTTCGACCATTTCAACAACACCATGGAGCTCATTGCGCTCCAGGAAAGTGAAGATCCTCACTCTTCACTTCCAGAGCTCGACGAACTGCTCAAGGCGGTGAACAAGGCAAATGTGAAACCTTATGATTTCCACCCGGTGGGCGAAACCACCTCTACGCTCACCGATGAGGAGCACAAGGCAAACATACGCCGATGCATACAGCACTGCCTGCGCGGAGATGTATTCCAGATTGTGGTGAGTCGCCGCTTCGTACAGAAATATGAGGGCGATGATTTCAAACTCTACCGTGCGCTGCGCAGCATCAACCCTTCGCCTTACCTCTTCTATTTCGACTTCGGCGGTTTCCGCATCTTCGGTTCTTCGCCTGAAACCCATAACCGCATCGTGGGCAACAAGGCGTTCATTGACCCGATTGCCGGAACCACCCGACGCACAGGAGATATGGAGCAGGACCGCAAGGCTGCCGAATTCCTGCGCAACGACCCGAAGGAGAATGCCGAGCACGTGATGCTGGTAGACCTGGCGCGCAATGATTTGAGCCGCAACTGTCATGGGGTGAAAGTAGATTTCTACAAGGACATGCAGTTCTACAGTCATGTTATCCATCTCGTGAGCCGTGTGAGCGGAGAGTTGGATGAGCATGCCGACCACATCAAGGAGTTTATTGATACCTTCCCTGCCGGCACGCTGAGCGGTGCGCCTAAGGTGAGAGCGATGCAGATTATCTCAGAGCTGGAGCCTCACAACCGCGGTGCCTACGGAGGCTGTATCGGCTTCATCGGTCTGAACGGCGACCTGAATCAGGCCATCGTGATACGTACCTTCATTAGCCGAAACGGCGAACTCTGGTTCCAGGCGGGTAGTGGAGTAGTGGCAAAGAGCAATGATGAGTATGAGCTGGAAGAGTGTAACAACAAGCTCGGTGCGCTGACCAAGGCGATTCACATTGCTGAAGAGTTGTAATAGTGATTAATTATTAGTGATTATTTCTCGCTGATTGTACTCACTAATCAATAATCAATAATAAATAACAAAAGATGAAAGTAGTAATCATAGATAATTACGATTCCTTTACCTATAATCTGGCCCATCTGGTAAAGGAGTTGGGAGCTGACGTTACGGTGTTCCGCAACGACCAGTTCCAGTTGCCGGAGCTGGAATGCTTCGACAAGATCATTCTGAGTCCGGGTCCGGGCATTCCGTCGGAGGCGGGACTGCTGATGGATGTTATCCGCAAGTATGCAGGCCGCAAGCCGATGCTGGGCGTATGCCTGGGTCATCAGGCTATAGGTGAGGCGTTTGGAGCCAAGCTTACCAATCTTTCTGAGGTGTATCATGGAGTGGCAACCCCTTGCACCCAGTTTGGCAACGATGTTATTTTCGACGGGTTGGACAAGCGCATAGAGATTGGCAGATACCACTCTTGGGTGGTAGACCGCTCGGGATTCCCTGACTGCCTGGACGTTACGGCAGTAAGCGATGATGGTTGCATCATGGGTCTGAAGCATAAAAACTATGATATTCATGGTATCCAGTTTCATCCGGAAAGCGTGCTGACGCCAGACGGCAAGAAGATGGTGAGAAACTGGTTGGAAAAAGCTTAATGACCTTAATGACCAATGAACTTAATGACCACCATGACTGTATGGTGGTTGTTGAGGTTTTTTGTTTATGATAAGAAAAAGCAAAGCCTGACGCTCTCTCGAGTGCCAGGCTTTTCCTAACAATCTTAACCCTCGCTACAATCCTCTCACGAGTTTCGCGAAGCATATTACCTAAACTGATTTTTCCAAAAATGGAAAATTAAACCTTTTTGTTTTTACAACCCTTTACATATCCCAAGCCACTGCACTCGCACCGAGTACGGCAGCAGAACTGCCATCAAGGGTAGAAACAAGGAATTTAGCCTTACCCTTGAAGGTGCGGAGCACGTGCTCATCATAAGCCTTCTGGATAGGTTTCATGATGAGGTCGCCAGCCTTGGTCAGACCACCGAAGAAGACGAAAGCCTCTGGTGAAGAGAAGGCTGCGAAATCAGCACAAGCCTCACCGAGCATCTTGCCGGTAAACTCGTATACACGCAGTGCCAGCTTGTCGCCCTTGCCTGCAGCAACGCTCACATCATAAGATGTAATATCCTCAGGGTTCATCTCGCGGAGCAATGAAGGCTCATCGCTCTTCTCGAGGAACTCGCGTGCTGTGCGAGCCACACCAGTGGCAGAGCAGTAAGCTTCGAGACATCCTGTACGGCCGCATCCGCAGGTACGGCCCTCTTTGCCACGTACCATGGTAACGTGACCCAATTCGCCTGCGAATCCGTCGCAGCCGTAAACCATCTGTCCGTTGATAACGATACCAGAACCTACGCCTGTACCGAGTGTAATGTCGATGAAGTTTTTCATACCTCTTGCTACACCATATGTCATCTCGCCGAGCGCAGCAGCGTTGGCATCATTGGTCATACCTACAGGCAAGCCGCCGAGGGCTTTGCTGAACAAGTCGGCCAATGGTACCACTCCGTCGTGTGCCCAAGGAAGATTTGGAGCGAATTCAATGGTTCCATTATAATAGTTTGCGTTTGGCGCACCGATACCCATTGCCTTAATCTTGTCAATGCCGCCTACCGTATCAATGATAGGTTGGAGAGCTTCTACGGCTGCCTTCACATAGTCTTCAACTTTTTCGTAACCGCCTGTCTTGATGGCAGTTGTTGCTTTGATCTCTCCGCGAGCATCTACGATGCCGAAAACTGAATTTGTACCGCCGAGGTCAAGGCCTATTACGTACGGTTTAAGTGTATTATCTGTCATGTTAATTATTTAAAATTAGTTAGAATTATTTTATTTCTCGGCAAAGATACTGAAAACTTTTGAATCTCGTTTATTTTTAAATATAAAAAATTTTAATTTCCTTTTTTTTTCTGCCAGACGATTTGCTGTCCGAAGTTTCTCTGTTGCCCTAAATCCTGTTTATATTCATGCAGAACATCCGCATAATCCGTGTAATCCGTGTCCGAAAATATAAAAAACGGATATAAAATGAACTTTTAGGCGAAAAAATTGTGCTTTGTGCCCGAAATTTTGTAACTTTGCCGACTGTTAGAAATTGTAACGATACTAAGATGAATTTAGCATTTCCAATTGAGATAAACATCCTTGACTTCATATTCAAAGGAATTGTCATCGGTGTTCTTGCCTCAGCCCCTATGGGGCCGGTAGGCATCCTTTGCATCCAGCGTACACTCAACAAGGGTCGCTGGTATGGGTTTGTAACAGGTGTGGGTGCCGCATGCAGCGACATTGTATATGCTCTGTTTACAGGCTTGGGCATGAGTTTTGTGATGGATTTTGTGAGCAACTCCGAGAACAAGTTCTATCTTCAGATTTTCGGCAGTCTGATGCTCCTCGTGTTCGGAATCTACTGCTTCAAAAGCGACCCGATGAAGAACATGCACAAGTCGAGCAACAAGCAGGGTACCCTGATGCACAACGGCATCACGGCGTTCCTCGTAACACTCTCCAATCCGCTCATCGTGTTCCTCTTCATGGCCACCTTCGCGCAGTTTGCTTTCGTCGTACCGGATATGCCGGTAGAAATGGGAGTAGGGTATCTCAGCATCGTCTTCGGAGCCCTGCTGTGGTGGTTCGGACTCACCTGGCTCGTCGACAAGATTAGGAACAAGTTTGATACCAACGGCATCGTCATTATCAATAAGGTAATAGGCAGCGTGGTCATCATCTTCTCCATGATCGCTCTCTTCGGCACGATTTTCAATCTGTATCATCTGCCGGAATTTTAAAAGTCCTTAAACAGGTCTTTAAACACCCCTTCAATCAGAAGAAGGCAAAGCATAAAGTTCAAAAGTTAACAGTTCAAAGTTTATGTTTGTAGCACAAGAATTAAGAAAGAAAAGTATCGCAGAATACTTATTATATATGTGGCAGATTGAGGACATCATCCGAGCTTACGGATGCTCGCTGCCTGTCATCAAGAAAAATTATGTAGACCGGTTCGACTTTACACCTGAGCAGCGCGAGGAAGAACTCGACTGGTTTGGCAACCTGATTCGCATGATGAACGAGGAGGGAAAGCGCGAGGGAGGACACCTTAATATTAATAAGGTGATACTCAAGGACGTCATTGACCTGCACGGCATGCTGCTGCAGAGCACCAAGTTTCCTATCTACAATGCCGAATATTACAAGGTGCTGCCTTTCATCGTAGAGCTGCGCCAGCGGGGCGACAAGGATCTCAACGAGATTGAAACCTGCCTCGATGCCCTCTATGGTGTGATGATGCTGCGCCTGCAGAAGAAGGAAATTACGCCCGAAACCGAAAGGGCCATCAAGGAGATTACCGTCTTCATAGGTCTGCTCAGCGATTATTACATCAAAGACCGAACCGAGGGACTCAAGTTTGATGATGACGACATGTAGTGATTAGTTATTAGTGATTACTTTTTAGAATATACATTATTATATATATATACAACAGGATGAACGAAATAGAAAGAAGAAGAACATTTGCCATTATCTCTCACCCGGATGCTGGTAAGACAACATTGACCGAGAAGTTTCTGCTTTTCGGTGGACAGATTCAGGTGGCAGGTGCCGTAAAAAATAACAAGATTCGCAAAACTGCGACTTCTGACTGGATGGATATTGAGAAACAGCGTGGTATCTCGGTATCTACATCTGTAATGGAATTTGATTATCTCCCTGCCGGACAGGAGGGAGAACCTTATAAGGTGAATATTCTGGATACTCCAGGTCACCAGGACTTCTGCGAGGATACCTACCGCACACTTACAGCTGTAGATTCAGCCATCATCGTGGTTGACTCTGCCAAGGGTGTGGAGGCACAGACCCGCAAACTCATGGAGGTGTGCCGCATGAGAAATACCCCGGTAATCATCTTCATCAACAAGATGGACCGTGAGGGACGCGACCCGTTTGATGTGCTCGACGAGTTGGAAGCAGAGCTCAAAATCAAGGTTCGCCCGCTGAGCTGGCCTATCGGCCAGGGCGCCCGTTTCAAGGGCGTTTACAACATCTACGAGCATCAGCTGAACCTCTTTACCCCTAACAAACAGCGAGTTACCGAGAAGGTAGAGGTAGACATCCAAAGTTCAGAACTCGATGAGCGGGTTGGTGAACGTGAGGCTGCACAACTGCGTGAGGAACTGGAACTGGTAGATGGTGTTTACCCTGAGTTTGAGGAAGAAACCTACCGTTCGGCTGAGGTAGCACCTGTGTTCTTCGGTTCGGCACTGAACAATTTTGGTGTTCAGGAACTCCTCGACTGTTTTGTTCATATTGCTCCATCTCCTAGACCCACCCAGGCAGAGGAGCGACTGGTGAAGCCGGAAGAACCTAAGTTCAGTGGTTTCATCTTCAAGATTACAGCCAATATTGATCCAAACCACCGCTCCTGCATCGCTTTCTGTAAGATATGCTCGGGCAAGTTTGTGAGAAATCAGCCATATTACCACGTGCGCTTGGATAAGAACGTGCGTTTCTCTTCGCCTACCCAGTTCATGGCACAGCGCAAGAGTACCATTGACGAGGCTTATCCGGGTGACATTGTAGGTTTGCCAGACAACGGTATTTTCAAGATAGGAGATACGTTGACGGAGGGAGAGAAGATGCATTTTCGCGGTTTGCCAAGCTTCTCTCCACTCCTTTTCAAGTACATCGAGAATGATGACCCGATGAAGAGCAAGCAGTTCCAGAAGGGATTGGAGCAGCTCATGAACGAGGGTGTGGCGCAGCTCTTCGTCAACCAGTTCAACGGTCGCCGCATCGTGGGCACCGTGGGTCAGCTGCAGTTCGAGGTTATCCAGTACCGCCTGGAGAACGAGTACAACGCCAAGTGCCGCTGGGAGCCCGTGCATCTTCACAAGGCTTGCTGGATAGAGGCTGATGACGAGAAGGAACTCGAGAACTTCAAGAAGCGCAAGTACCAGTACATGGCCAAGGATATTGAGGGGCGCGATGTCTTTCTTGCCGATTCGGGCTACGTGTTGAGCATGGCGCAGCAGGATTTTGAACACATCAAGTTCCATTTCACATCGGAATTCTAAATCAATGTAAAAAAGATGGATGAAGAAATTCTAGATTATAACGAGCAGAATGAGGGATGGGTCAGTAAGATGGTGGATTGGCAGAAAAAACATATTTCTGACCGCCAGATGACCCTTATCCTGGCTTTTATCATCGGCCTTCTGGCGTCGGTGGCAGGATATTTCCTGCACGGCATTGTGCACGAAATACAGTTGTTGCTCACTTCGGGATTTAACAAGGGCACCTATAACCTGCTCTTCCTGCTCTTCCCGATTGTTGGCATTTACCTCACCATGCTCTTTATTAAATATGTGGTCAGAGATAATATTTCCCACGGTATCACCCGTGTGCTTTACGCCATTTCTACCAAAAATTCCAAGCTCAAGGCCCACAACTGCTGGTCATCGGTGGTAGCATCAGGTATCACCATCGGTTTCGGTGGTTCCGTGGGAGCCGAGGCTCCTATTGTACTCACGGGTTCGGCCATCGGCTCAAACCTGGGACAAATCTTCCGCATGGACAAGAAAACCATGATTCTGCTGGTGGGCTGTGGCGCCTCTGCAGCCATTGCTGGAATCTTTAAGGCGCCTATTGCCGGACTCGTGTTTACGCTTGAGGTGCTGATGGTAGACTTGAGCATGGCTTCCTTGCTGCCTATCCTTATCAGTTGTGTAACAGCTACTTGCTTTACCTACATCCTGATGGGATCCAAGAGCCTTTTCGATTTTACGCTTACTAGTCCGTGGGCGCTCGACCGCGTGCCTGCCTGCTTGTTATTGGGCATTTTTTGCGGTTTGGTGAGCCTTTATTTCATGCGCACCATGTCGGCATGCGAGGGCTTCTTTGCCAAGCTTTCGCCTTATCCATACGTAAAGCTGCTCTTTGGTGGACTGATTCTGAGTTCGCTCATCTTCCTCTTCCCTTCGCTCTATGGCGAGGGATATTCGGCTGTCAACGTGCTGCTGAAGGGACAGAATGTGGAAGACTGGGGGCAGGTGATGAGCCGTTCGCTCTTCTACGGGCACAACCAGCTGCTCATCCTCTACATCGCCTTGGTAACCTTTACCAAGGTTTTTGCCACCTCGGCCACCAATGGTAGTGGCGGATGCGGTGGTACCTTTGCTCCTTCGCTCATTATCGGAGGTTTTGCCGGTTTCCTCTTTGCGCGTCTCTGGAATGTGAATCAGGTAGGTGTCTATGTTCCTGAACAGAACTTTACACTGATGGGCATGGCGGGCCTCATTACGGGCGTGATGCATGCCCCGCTTACGGGCATCTTCCTCATCGCCGAACTCACGGGCGGCTACCAGCTCTTTATGCCGCTGATGATAGTGTGCATCTCTTCGCTGCTCACCATCAGTATCTTCGAGAGTCACAGCATCTACGCCCTGCGTCTGGCTAGAGAGGGCAAGCTGCTCACCCACCATATTGACAAGGCTGCGCTCACCCTGCTGGGCATGCAGGATGTCATTGAGAAAGATTATCATCCGGTAGGTCCGGATCTGCCGATGAGCAAGCTGGTGAGTGAGATAAGTCGCAGCAACAACAACTTTCTGCCTGTTTTGGATCAGGCGGGTGTGCTGTTGGGAGTAATAGATATTACGAAGATTCGCCACATCATCTTCCGCACCGAACTGTATCAGCATTTCACCGTGCGTCAGCTGATGATGCAGCCTTCTGCCGTTCTTACCGAACATGACAGTATGGACGAGGTGATGCAGAAATTTGATAAAACCGATGCCGCCCAGCTGCCAGTGGTTGATGTGGCAGGCGTACTGAAGGGTTACATCAGCCGTACTAGAATCTATTCCATGTACAGGCAGATCGTAGCGGATATGTCGGCAGAGTAGGAGTTTTAAGTGAAGAGTGAAGAACGAAGAGTGAAAAATTCAACGGCTTTGCTGGTTTTATTTTAAAATATTAGTGTTTTATGGAGAAGAAGGATTTGAGAATTGTTTTCATGGGAACACCGGAGTTTGCGGTGGAATCCCTCAAGTGCCTTGTAGAGGGCGGATACAATGTTGTGGCTGTGGTTACGCAGCCTGATAAACCGGTGGGCAGACATCAGGATACGCTTCAACCTTCGCAGGTTAAGCAGTATGCTGTAGAGCATGGTTTACCGGTGCTGCAGCCTGTAAAGATGAAGGACCCTGACTTTGTGGAGCAGTTGCGTTCTTATCAGGCTGACTTGCAGGTGGTAGTTGCTTTCCGCATGCTGCCAGAGGTGGTTTGGGCGATGCCGAAATATGGTACTTTTAATGTACATGCAGCCCTCCTTCCGCAGTATCGCGGTGCGGCGCCTATCAACTGGGCAGTGATTAATGGCGAGAAGGAGACGGGTGTTACCACCTTCTTCCTCGACCACGATATTGATACCGGTCGCATCATCCTGCAGAAACGTTTTCCTATTCCGGAGACGGCAAATGTGGAGTATGTTTACGACGGGTTGATGCATCTTGGTGCTGAATTGGCGCTGGAAACCATTGATGCGCTCATCGCTGCCGATGGTAATATCGGTTCCATTCCTCAGAGCGAAATGATAGGACAGGGTGCCGAACTCAAGCCGGCTCCGAAAATCTTCAAGGATACCTGCCGCATCGACTTCCACAAGTCTGCCAAGCAGGTGTATGATTTCATCCGCGGTCTTTCTCCATACCCTGGTGCATGGACTGAAATTAAGAAGAAGGAGACAGTAGTATTCTTTGACGATCCTAAGGGAGATGATGATTACGTGAGGTTCCCTGAGCCTACTACTCATCCATCCCATAAGCAGAGTACACAGAAAATTCAGGTACTTAAGATATTTTCTACCCGTCTTTCATGTATGAAGCGTGGTGATGCGCCTGTGGGATCGCTCCGCGTTGAGGGGAAGTCGTTACAAGTAGCCTGCCTTGACGAATGGCTCATTATTCAGGAGTTGCAGCTCAGTGGCAAGAAACGCATGGATGCTTCTGCTTTTCTCAATGGTATGAAGGACATAGCTTATTATGAGTGTTTGAAGAAAGATGTTAGTGACGATTTTTAAGATTCAAAAGATTTTTGATTTTTTAGTTTTATAGTATTATGACTGTAGAAGAAGACATCAAGCGTGCTGTAGAGTGCATGCGAAAGGGTGGAGTGATACTCTATCCTACAGATACCGTATGGGGCATAGGATGCGACGCCACCAACCCTGAAGCGGTAAAGAAAGTTTATGAAATAAAGAAACGTGACGATTCTAAGGCGCTTATCTGCCTGATAGATTCTGCTGACCGCATGGCGCGTTATTTCCGCAATGTGCCACAGGTAGCATGGGATTTCATCGATGCTGCCATGCCTGTAAAGCCTACTACGGTTATTCTTGATGATGCGAGTGGAGTGGCTAATAATCTGGTAGCAGAGGATGGAAGTCTGGCGATGCGTATAACCTATGAGCCTTTCTCCAAACAACTCTGTTATCGTTTTCAGAAGCCTATTGTAAGTACAAGTGCTAATGTGAGTGGTGAGCCTGCTGCACAGAATTATCGCGACATCTCCGAGGAAATCCTCAATGCTGTAGATTATGTTTGCTGGAGCCGCCGTCAGGAGCATAAACCTCATCAGCCTTCCAGCATCGTTAAGATTGCTAAGGATGGTGAAGTGAAAGTAATCAGATAAGTTTTCAATTCATCCTTATAAGAATGCCTGCTAGAGGGATATTTTCTTCCCTTAGCAGGCTTTTTTGTATGTTTTCAGTCTATAATATACTTAAAGAAATACTATTGCAATTCGTTTATATGACAAAAAAGAATTTCCGCTCAATACGGATATATAACAAGAAACCCTGCAAGAAATGATTCTTGCAGGGTTTATCCTGGGTGGAAGGTGGGACTCGAACCCACGACATTCAGAACCACAATCTGACGCTCTAACCAACTGAACTACGTCCACCATATTGGTTATGTTTTGCTTTTTCAAAAATAGTTGGGTGGAAGGTGGGACTCGAACCCACGACATTCAGAACCACAATCTGACGCTCTAACCAACTGAACTACGTCCACCATATTCTTGTTAAGCGGGTGCAAAGGTACGAAAAAAAAATGGTTCTACCAAATTTTTTCGTACCTTTTTTCTTATTTTTTATTTTGCAGGGCTTGTTGGAACAACTGGAGCTGCCTTCTGGGCATCTGCACCAGCTGCAGGAACAGCCTTCTGAGCACCTGTTGCTGCATCCTTGCTAGCACCTGGCATAGCAGGAAGAGCGGTCTGCTCCTGAGTGGCTCCCTCCAAAACACTGCTTTCGCCAGCTGCCTGAGGGGCTACATAAGCACATGCCACGCTGATGACAACCAAGGCTACAGCGAGGCCCCATGTTAATTTCTCAACAATGTCAGTGGTCTTGCGAACACCCATGATTGAGTTGGTTGAAGAGAAGTTACTTGCAAGTCCACCTCCCTTTGATTCCTGGATGAGCACGATGAAAATCATCAGGATAGCTACCAGGACGATTAATACTACTAATAATGTGTAAGCCATTTTTTAAAACTAGTTTTATTTATTTATTATTCTTCTTTATTTCTTCTTGCTGTTCAGCATCAGTTTCTCAAGGAATCTGAGCTGGTCAACATAATATCCGTTCTTGTCAGGATGCTGCTGATGCAGGCGGCTGATGATTTCGTAAGCCCTCTGATACTTGCCCTGCTTGATGTAGATGCGGGCGAGGGTTTCGGTGAATACACCGCTGTTTTCCTCTTCGCCATCCTTGCCGGAATCGGTCTGAAGTTCGGGAGTAAATTCTGGTTTGTAATCTTCGTCCTGCTGGATTTTAGGCAGTTTGAAACCGCCATCCTCCATAAAGTCGTCGATGAGACTTATGGTGCGCGAAGTATCTTCTGGCTCCTGCTGGTCTTCGGTCTCCATGAGATAAGCCACATAGTCTACAGCCGCGTCAGCAGGTGTAGGCTTACGTTTCTCCTTCTTCTCTTCTTCGTCTTCTTCCATAGGAATGGATCCCAAGAAGTGGTCGATGAGGTCGCTAGTACGGTCTCCGAGTTTTTCTGCTCCTATTCCTCTTACGCCTTGCTGCTTGTTGGATTCAGCCTCTTCAGGGGCGTTTTTTATCTGATAGTGGGCTGCCTCTACCATCTCGAAGATAATCTTACGGTCGGTGATGTAGATGGCTGCACGGCGCAGTTCTTCGTCGAAACTCGGGTCGTGGAGCAGGTACAGATTCTTCAACATCAGCAGGCGTGCCGTCTGATAATACGGATATAGGGCCAAGAGGGCGCGCAAGTCGTAGAGCGTCTCTCGGTTCATTTCCTCCGGGTGTTGTATCAATCTGCTTAATTCCACGATATTTTTACTTTACTTTATTTTACTTTGAACTTTGAACTTTGAACTTTGAACATTGAGTTTTGAACTTTATGATTAGTAAAGCCGTTGAATTCTTCACTCTTCACTTTTCGTTCTTCACTTACTTTACCAGTTAGCTACCGTAGCGTTGAATATCTGGTCTACCAGGTCTTTGATAATCTGGGTTACCAGTTCTTCCTGCACCGAGGCAAGGCTCTGAGTGGTGTCGTAGGTCTTGGCAGATGTAAACTGCTTTTCAAAGTCCTCGGCATGGTTCTTGGTGTTGGTGAAACGTACGTTTACGGTGATACTGAGCTCAGTCTGTGCTGAGTATCCCTCAGAACTAACAGACTTGTTGCGCTGAGAATATTGGGTGATTTCGCCCTCTATCTTCAGGTCTCCGTTGCGTGACACCTGTATGAGCTGGGTGTTGCTGGCAAACTTATCCTTGAGTTCGTTGTTGAACATCGGACCCATCGGACCCCACACATACGAACTTCTGATAGGGAAGTCGGCTATCTGTATGGTCTTGGTTTTGGTGTAGTCGATGCTGGCACCGTTGAACTTGTAGCTCACGGAGCATGCTGCCATGACCGCCACCATCAGTGTGACTCCTATTATATATAGGTACGCGCGTATATGCTTCATAACTTATATTTGTTAATCTTTCTGTACAGAGTTCTGTCGGAGATTCCCAGTTCTTCTGCCGCTTTCTTGCGGTTTCCGTTGTTTCTCTCCAGTGCCTTTTCTATCATCTGCTTGCTGAGGTCGCTGAGGTTCAGATTCTCGTTTTCTTCCTTGATCTCCTCAATCTCAGCATCCTCGGCTTCGGGTTTGTAAGTGCCCCTAATGCCTCCTGTAGCTATTTCCTGACGGATGTGTTGTAGCTCGTCGAGATCGGTAATCGGAGGTACGGAAGATACCGGAGAAACCGATGAAACCGGAGATACGGATGATACTGGAGCTACCTGGGTATTCGGCTGAACCGGAGAAACATATCCGCCTGTACCGCCCAACTGGCGTGCCTCATCGAGTTGCTTGCGCAGGCTGTTCATCTCACGTCTCAGGTCACTCACGTTGCCCCTCAGTTCGTAGAGAATCTTGTATAGCAGTTCGCGCTCGCTGGCGTAGCTATGGTCGTCCTTGCCATCCTTCTGTATGGTGGCGAGCTGTGTAGACTCCTCATCTCTCGGAATAAACTGGGTGAGGGTCTGTGCATCGATTTCTCTTTCTCGGCTCAGCACTGACATCTGTTCGGTAATGTTCTTGAGCTGTCTCACATTTCCCGGCCACTTGTATTTCAGCATGATCTGCTTGGCCTCATCTGAGAGTGAAATCTTAGGCAGACGGTATTTTTCGGCCATCTGCATGGCGAAGAGGCGGAAGAGCAGGAGGATGTCGTCGCCACGCTCTCTCAATGCAGGCATCTGTATCGGGATGGTGTTGAGGCGGTAGTAGAGGTCCTCGCGAAAGCGGCCTTCGCTCACAGCCTTGCGCATGTTTACGTTAGTGGCTGCCACGATGCGGACATCCGTTTTCCTTATCTCAGTTCCACCCACGCGGATGTATTCTCCCGTTTCGAGCACGCGCAGCAGTCTTGCCTGCGTCTGTATCGGGAGTTCGCCCACCTCGTCGAGGAAGATGGTACCCTTGTTGGCAATACCGAAGTATCCTTCGCTTTCGCCTATGGCTCCAGTGAAGGAACCCTTCTCATGTCCGAAGAGTTCGCTGTCAATGGTTCCCTCCGGAATGCTTCCACAGTTGATGGCGAAATATTTCTCTCTGCGGCGTGGCGAATTGTCGTGAATCACCCTTGGAATGATTTCCTTACCCACACCGCTCTCGCCGATGATGAGCACGGAGAGATCGGTCGGCGCTACCTGTAGGGCTACGTCGAGCGCATGGTTCAATCCGTCGCTGTTACCGACGATATTGTAGCGTTGTTTTATCTTTTGTAGTTCGGAAGTATCCATTTAGCTGCCAAAATTACTCATTTTTTCTGAATTATCTGCATTTTTTTTTTATTTTAACGTTCGGGAGGTCTGATTACAGGGCAGATTTGCCTTTTTTGCGTCATCTGCCCTCCCGAATCTTTCTTTATTCCGCTTTTTCTCGGGAATAGGGAATCTTTCTCTTATCCCTTTTTCTTAGGGATGGAGAATCTTACCTTCTCGCTCTCGTCACGCTTCTCGTGGTAGAGTTTAGGCAGTGGATTCTCGTAGGCCTCATCATAGTCTTCGCGGTTGCAGAAGGCATCCAGCGCCAAGTAGATGGCGTGGCGGAAGGAGATTGCATCGGCTTCGTTGCAGCCCGTGATGCTGTAGCTAGGTGTGGTGTTGGCGGCGGTGTGCACGAGTGGCAGACCGGCAGTAAAGAGTACGCCATCCTCGGTGTAGAGAGAATGGAACGGGGTGGTAGCCTGATCATGATACATGGCCATGATGCCGTCGAACTCTACGAAATGGCCGTTGCCGAAGAACTCGTCAGCAGGGTAAGGACCAAAAGCTTGTATTTTCTGCTCGGCAAGCTGGTCAATGGCTGGGATGATGATGCTGGCTTCCTCTGGTCCGCAGCTCTCCTCACCGTTGTTGCTAGGATTCAGGGCGAGCACGGCGATGCGCGGGTTGGTAATCATGAAGTCTCGCTTCAGTGATGTGTGCATCTGCTTCACCTTCTCGATGATGAGCTCCTGGGTGATAGCTGCCGGCACGTTCTTGAGCGGAGTCTTTCCGGTTACGGATGCGATGCGAAGGTCGCCGCCGCAGAGGATGGAAAGGCCCTTGGCACCTTCGCCCAGGCAAGTTTCAATGTATTCCTTGTGGCCCTTGAACTGGAAGCCCTCAAATTGTGCGTTCTGGTTGTTTACCGGTGCGGTAACGAGCACGTCGAAGAGCTCGTCGCGGTAGTCGGTCATGGCTCGGTCAAGTGCCTTGATGGCTGCCGTACCCGATTCCTGAGTAGGCATGCCCATGTCAACCTTTACCTCCTCGTCTACGGCTGGCAGGAGGTTGATTCTTCCATCTTCAGCATCTTCTGCTTTCTGGATGATGGAGAACTGGGCAGGCAGATTCATCGCCTTGCGGTAATAAGCTGCCACTTTAGGCGAACCGTAGATGATAGGGGTACAATACTCCAACATCTCTGGCTCACTGAATGCCTTAAAAATGAGTTCGTATCCGATACCGTTGGTATCTCCGTGAGTGATGGCCACTCTAATCTTTTTGCTGTCCATTTATCGTTTTATTTTATAGTAGAAATCGCAGCTTCTAGCTGCTTGATTAATATTTTCTTTTTCATTTCGGGCGCATAGACGAAGCCGATGATGATGATTTCATCTCCCGTTTTGCTCAGGCGGATGCTCCTCATCACGTAGGGACCTCCCATGGCGTCGCCCTTCATCTCCCAGAGTCCTTTTTCTGAAAGGACCGGGATTATCATGTACATGCTGTCGGTTTCGCCGGGCATGTTTGTGCGGAGCATGCTGTCAATCTGCTGCTTCTCTTGAGCAGGAAAAGCATCAGAATTGGCTTTCCCTCTTCGTTCTTCCCTCTTCACTTTCATGAGGATGAGGTTCTTCATGCCCGAACTGGCGTTGTTTGAAATCCAGATGAAGTTCCCGGCCTTCTTGCTTGCCTGCATTTCGGCAGGGATGATTATGCTGATGCCGAAGTTCTTCTTTACCAGCTGCTGCATCTCGTGGTTCTGCTTGCTCGGGTTGGTGGAGATGATGGAGGCGAGGTGCTCCAGTTCAGTCTCATCTACGAGCTGGCGCAGTTTCTCGGGGTTGAGTTTCTCTTTGAGTTGCTGCGGCGAGCGGGCTGAGATGCGGATGACAGTCTGCGGTGAAGCATTCTCGTTGCGGCTCAGCCTGACTGAGAATTCCGCTGCCGGGATGTTCACTACGATGCGAGTTCTTACGAGCAGGTAGCTGCCGTGTATCTTGCCCTTCTTAACCTGGATGAGCCGGCAGAGCGGTTCGGGTTGGGGCAGGGCAGGCACCTCTTCCGTCAGTATCTTCGTAACGATGCTGTCGGTATCTCCCTCGAGCACCACCTCGTAAGGCTGTCCTGTGCTCTTGGGCAGTTTTCTGTTTCTTCCTCTTCCCGGGCTGCAACTTGCCAGAAAAAGGAACAAAAGACAGCCGGCAAGTAGGATCTTTAAAGATTCTCTAACCATTTTTCCCCCACCTTTCCTTACTTATTCATCTTCTCTTCATTCTCGTGCTCACGGATTTCTCCGATTTTCTTCGAGGTGCTGAGTAGACCGCAGGCAGCGTAGATGTCCTGGCCGCGGCTGGCACGGATGGTGGTGAAGACACCATGCTGGGTGAGGTAATCACGGAACTGCTCCATCTTCTCATCATCCACACCTTGCAGAGGAATGTCTGGAATTTGGTGGAAACGGATCAGGTTGAAACGGCAGTCAAGTCCCTTCACCAGCTTGATGATGGCCTTGGCATGCTGCATACTGTCGTTTACGCCCTTAAAGACGATGTATTCGAAACTCAGGCGGCGTTGATGAGAGAAATCATAGTTCCTCAGCAGTTCTACTACCTGCTCAATGCCCATGCCCCTTTCGGCAGGCATCAGTTCAGCGCGCTCAGAAGGGATAGGGTCGTGCATGCTGATGGCCACATGGCAGTCGCTCTCTTCCAGGAACCGCTTCAGCTTGTTCTTCACGCCCACCGAACTTACCGTGATGCGCTTCGGGCTCCATGCCCAGCCGTAGTCGGCGGTGAGAATCTCTGTGGCGCGCAGCACATTGTCGAGATTATCCATCGGCTCGCCCTGACCCATGAACACGATGTTGGTAAGCTTGTCCACCTCCGGCAGCGAGTAAATCTGGTTCAGAATGTCGCCTGCAGGCAAGCTGCCCTCAAACCCCTGCTTGCCGGTCTGGCAGAACAGGCAGTTCATCTTGCATCCCACCTGCGAAGAAACGCACAGCGTGGCGCGGTCTTTGTCGGGGATGTAAACCGTCTCGACAAATTTGCCGCTTCGGGTAGGGAAGAGGTACTTGATGGTACCATCCACCGAATGTTGCGCATCGGAATATCCGAAGCATCCTATTTCGTATTCGGCAGCGAGTTTGGCACGGTTCGCCTTCGAGATGTTGGTCATCTCATCAATGCTCTTCACATGCTGCTCATAGAGCCACTTCGCCATCTGCCCACCGGTGAAGGCGGGCATGCCTAAGTCCTTTGCCACCTGCTTCAATTCGGCAAGTGTAAGGCCCAAAAGATATTTTTTTTCATTATTCATACTGCAAAGATAGTGTTTTTTGCCGAAAAATTAGTATCTTTGCCACATATTTTAATATAATAAGATAAAATAAAGATAAAAAACACAGATTTAGCCCCCCGAAAAGGGCTGAAGTGAACAAAAATAACGTAAGAAAATGAGAGAAAAAATAGACCTTTTCTTGCCTTGCGAATACATCGACGATGCGCAGAATGCCTTGTCGGTGCTTCATGAGTACAAGACTGTACAGCATATCCACTTCCTGGTGAGTGCTGATTTTGCCGCTCATCATCAGGTGCCCGAAGGATGTACGTTTGTCATCACCGACCGCCTGGAAAGCAGTAACACCATTGTCAGCATCGCTGAAAATACAGATGCCGACTACGTGATGATCTGTACCCGCCACACCACCATAGGATGGGGAAACAACACGCTGGAGCGATTCCTCAGAGTGGCAGATGATACGGATGCCGTCATGGTTTACGCCGACCACTACAAGATGGTGGAAGGCAAAATGGAGAAACATCCGGTAATTGACTACCAGTCAGGTTCTTTGCGAGATGACTTCGACTTTGGAAGCCTCTGGTGCATCAAGGCACAGGCGCTGGCCGACTACATCGCCCAACCCGACCGCGAAGAGTATCAGTTTGCCGCCCTCTACGACCTCCGTCTCTATCTGAGCCGCATTGGCGAAATCTTCCATCTCAACGAATTCCTCTATTCAGAAGCCGAACTCGACACCCGTAAGAGCGGCGAGAAGCAGTTTGACTATGTAAACCCGCGCAACCGCGAGGTGCAGATTGAGATGGAAAAGGCATGCACCCAGCATCTGGGCAAGGTGGGCGCCCTGATAGACACCACCTTCTACCGCCAGCCCGACTTCGGTGAGCAGGATTTTGAATACGAGGCATCTGTCATCATCCCCGTCTTCAACCGCGAAAAGACGGTGGCTGATGCCGTGAAGAGTGCGCTGGGACAGAAGGCCAACTTCAAGTTTAACGTCATCGTGGTAAACAACCATTCTACCGACCGCACCGGCGAAATACTGGATGAACTTAAAGCCGACAACCTGATACAGATTGTGCCGGAGAGAACCGATCTGGGAATAGGCGGATGCTGGAACGAAGCCATCAACAGCAGTTTCTGTGGAAAGTTTGCCGTACAGCTTGACAGCGATGACCTCTATTCTTCACCAAAGACACTCCAAAAAATAGTAGATGCCTTCTACAAGCAGAAGGCTGCCATGATTATAGGCTCGTACCGCATGTGCGACTTCGACCTCAATACCCTGCCACCGGGACTGATAGACCACAAGGAGTGGACCGATGAAAACGGATGCAACAATGCGCTGCGTATCAACGGATTGGGTGCTCCGCGCGCCTTCTTTACTCCGCTGGTCAGACAAATCCAGTTTCCTAACACCTCGTATGGTGAGGATTATGCGCTCGGCTTGGCATTTTCGCGCCGTTACCGCATCGGCAGAATCTACGACGAACTCTACCTCTGCCGCCGCTGGGGAGGTAATAGCGATGCAGCCCTCAGCGTAGAGAAGGTGAACGCCAACAACCTGTATAAGGACCGCCTGCGCACCATGGAACTGAAGGCACGCCAGCACCTGCTGCAGGGCAAGGCCGACATTATGGAAGATAGCAGCATCTCGCGTTTCTTCAACCGTCAGCTGGAGGTTTGGACCGATGCGCGCCACCGCTTCCGCGACCTCAAGCATGTAGAAACCCGCCAGTTCTCCGACCAGCTGAAACTGCAGTGGAACCCAGCCCGCATCGTAAGTACGGGCGCCAAGATAGATAAGAAAACCCTGGGCGAGCGCCCTTGTTTCCTTTGCGACAAGAACCGTCCTAAGGAACAGATGTCGAAGCAGATAGACGAGAAATTCCATCTTCTGGTGAATCCGTTCCCGATTCTGCCAGTCCACTTCACCATTCCGGCACGCAAGCATCAGCCTCAGCTCATCTACAAGAATTACGGCGAGATGCACCGCTTCATCAGTCTGCACAGCGACCTGATGGTGTTCTACAACGGTCCGAAGTGTGGTGCATCGGCTCCAGACCATCTTCATTTCCAGGCAGGAACCAACGGCATCCTTCCTCTTCAGACCAACTGGCAGCGTCTCTCCCGCAACCTGACCGACATCATCTCTCTCAATGATGAGGAGAAAATCTCAGTGGTTCGCGACTTCATCGTTCCCGCCTTCGTCATCATCTCGAAGAGTGCTGAGAGCGATGAGGCCCTCTTCCGCCGTCTCTACAAGGCAATGCCTCAGCGTGGCGACGAAACCGAACCGATGATGAACATCATCTCCTGGCGCAAGGGCGAGGAATTCATCAGCGTGGTCATTCCGAGAGAAAAGCACCGTCCGGAAGCCTATTTTGCCGAAGGTGACGCCCAGTTTGTGGTTTCGCCGGGAGCACTGGATATGAGCGGACTCATCATCACCCCTCGTGAGGAAGATTTCCGAAAGCTGACCGAGGAGAAAGCCCTCTCGCTGCTGCAGGAATGTGGCGTTTCGGAAGAAAAGATGAACGCCATCATCGCCAAACTGAAGGCATCTAAGGATGCCGAGGATGCAGCCGAAGCCTCTTCCACCTTATATAATAAAGGTAAGCAGCCCGACGTAACGGTGGGCATCGTGAGTGCGCAGAAGATTCATTTCTCGCTCAACAAACCTTATCTTGCCAAGGGCGAAAAGGTGCTGGGCGAACAGGTGGTAGAATTCTCAGAAGGCGGTGTGCTCTGGAACGGCAACCAGTACAGCCAGCTTACCTTTCATCCGCAGAGTACCGACGCCTCGTTTTCGCTGAGCGACGTAACCATCGGTGTCAACTTTCACTGGGAGCGCAAGGAAACCCAAACCTTCCTGGGCACGCTCCGCTTTGTGGTAGAATCAGATAAGATTGTGGCAATCAATGAGTTGCCTGTAGAGAAATATCTGGAGAGCGTCATCAGTAGTGAGATGAGTGCCACTTCGAGTCTCGAACTCCTGAAGGCGCACGCCGTCATCTCCCGTTCATGGCTTCTGGCACAGATGAAGAAGCGCCGAGAGGTGGCTGAGAGCGGCAACAACTTCTTCTCCTTCACCAAGAAGGAAGATACGCTCATCCGCTGGTACGACCGCGAAGACCACACCCTCTTTGATGTATGTGCCGACGACCACTGCCAGCGCTACCAGGGCATCACCAAGGAAACATCGCCCCATGTAGCTGAAGCCATCCGCCAGACCAAGGGACAGATTCTGATGGACGGCGAAGAAATCTGCGATGCAAGATTCTCGAAATGCTGCGGCGGAATAACCGAGGAATTCCAGTATTGCTGGGAGGACACGCCGAAGACTTATCTCACGGCGGTTCGCGACATTGCTCTGGGCGTGGAACATACACTGCCTAATCTGACCAATGAGGAAGAGGCTGAGAAATGGATCCGCTTCAATCCGCCAGCTTTCTGCAACACGCAGGACAAGAAAATCCTGTCAGAAGTGCTCAACGACTATGATCAGGAAACCGTCAATTTCTACCGCTGGAAGGAAACGCTCAGCCAGGAGAAGTTGCAGCAGCTCATCGCCGACAAACTGAAGATGGACCTGGGTGCCATCCTTGACATGAAGGCCGTGGAGCGCGGAAAGAGTGGAAGAATCAGCAAACTCCAGATCATCGGAACAGAGAAGACCTTTACCATCGGTAAGGAACTCGAAATCCGCCGTACGCTGAGCGACAGTCATCTGCTGAGTTCAGCCTTCGTGGTGGATAAATATGATAAGGATGAGCAGGGAGTGCCTCAGCGTTTCGAACTCATCGGAGCCGGTTGGGGGCATGGAGTAGGCCTCTGCCAGATTGGTGCTGCCGTGATGGGCGAGCAGGGTTATCATTATGATGCCATCCTGTTGCACTACTATCAGGGTGCTGAAATCAAGAAACTTTATAAATAGTGATGTAAAATGGTAACAAAGAAAAACAGTCGGAGTCCATGGGCATGGATTCCGACCCTCTATTTCGCCGAAGGACTCCCCAACGTCATCGTAACCGCCCTCTCTGTGGTGATGTACATGCAGTTGGGGCTGACCGATGCTGAGGTGGGTCTCTATACCGGATGGCTTGCCCTTCCCTGGGTCATCAAGCCCTTGTGGAGTCCGTTCATAGATTTGCTGAAGACTAAGCGCTGGTGGGTGCTCACCATGCAGGCTCTCATCGGAGCTGCCCTTGCCGGCATCGCCTTCTCGCTGCCTACCGCCTTCTGGTTCCAGGCAACGATGTGCTTCTTCTTCCTCATCGCTTTCTGTAGTGCCACCCACGACATTTCGGCAGATGGTTTCTACATGATTGAGCTGGATGAACATACGCAGACTAAGTTTGTAGGCTTGCGAAATACCTTCTACCGCCTCGCCATCATCTTTGTGAATGGTTTTCTGGTGATGCTGGCTGGTGTACTTCAGGTTGTCTTCCGCAACCAGATTCGCTTCTCATGGGCGCTTATCTTTTACGGACTGGCAGGTATCTTCATCGGTTTGTGGCTCTACCACAGCCGCTTCATGCCGCGCCCGAAGGATGATGTGCAGACCGACAGAACGGTGGGTGAAGTGGCTCATGAACTGAAGAACATGTTCCGCACCTTCTTCGTGAAGTTCGGGTTGGGAGAAACCATCTGCGTGATGCTCTTCCTCCTGTTCTACCGATTCCCAGAGGCACTTCTTAACACCATGACCAAGACCTTCATCCTCCGTCCTAATTCGCAGGGCGGATTGGGCTTGTCGCCGCAGGAATATGGCTTTGCTAACGGTACTGTGGGATTGATAGGTTTGCTGCTGGGTGGAATTCTTGGTGGTATTCTGGTGAGCAGGGATGGAATGAAGAAATGGCTCTGGCCTCTGGTTTGCGCCATCACCTTGCCTGATGTGGTTTACATCTATCTGAGTTACTCGCTCAACAGCAACCTCATCGTGGTTTCCAGCTGTCTTTTTGTCGAGCAGTTGGGTTATGGTTTGGGCTTCACGGTTCTTACCCTCTATATGCTGTTCTACAGTCAGGGAAAGTTCAAGACCTCCCATTATTCCATCTGTACGGGCATCTCCTATCTCGGATTGATGCTGCCGGGCATGGTTTCTGGATATCTGAAGGATATGGTAGGTTACCGCATGTTCTTCATCATCGTGATGGCATGTTGCGCCATCACCTTCCTGGTTACTGCTTTCCTGAAGATTGATCCTAATTTCGGAAAGAAAGAGGAGACGGAAGAGGATGAAACGGAATTGGACGCGATAGAATAAATGATTATGTTAACGTAAAAACGAGGATGTGCGAACATCCTCGTTTTTATCTTTATTCCCCGATAATCGTTGCGATGAGGTGTCGGCTTCCGCCTCCCTCTCTGAATTCACAGAGGTAAATCCCCTGCCATGTACCAAGGTTCAGTCTGCCATTGGTAATAGGAATGGTGAGCGATACACCCACCATGCTCGATTTGGCATGAGCCGACATATCCGTCGGTCCTTCATCCTGGTGCAGGTATCTTGGGTCGCCATCCGGAACCAGTCTTTCGAAGATACCCTTCAAGTCATGTCTCACATCCGGGTCGAAGTTCTCGTTCAGCGACAATCCGCAACTGGTATGTCTTACGAAGAGATTCAGAATCCCTGTCTTAGGCAGCGCTGGCAGGTTCCTCATCACCTCATTGGTTACGAGGTGAAAGCCGCGAGGAAGCGAACGCAATGAAAATTCTACTTGCTGTATCATATCATTCTTTGTTTTTATATTTCAATTGTTTGTATCTTTCTGATTGTCAATTTACAAAGGTAATTATAATTTTATTATTATAATACTATTATAATGCAAATATAGGAAAGTTTAACCATTAAAGGATTTCTCTTCCTTACTATCTGCTACCCCGAAAAATCTTCTTCTTTAGAAGAAGGAAAAAAACAGGAAAAATAATCCCGAAAAAATTTGGTGGTTTCAGAATAATGATGTACTTTTGTAACCGAAATCAAGCATTAAGAGTTGCCCAGTTGTGGCACACCAACCGAGTTTCGCATAGAGATAACCACGGTGGTAAAAGAATGTGTAAGTGTTTAACAACTTAAAATAATTATCTTTATGAATCCAAATTCAGATTTAAAGAACAATGAGAATGTAATGGCAGCTAATGCCGAGGCATCAACAATTAAGGCAGCTAATGCTGAGTCATCAACTGTTGGTGCAGGCTATGCCGAGTCAAGAATTTCAAAGTATGCAGCCCGCTTTGCTGCATACAGCGATGAGCGCTTGAAGCAGACCATAGATCACGAGCGCAAGGTTCGTGGTTGGGGCAGCGAACGCAGCTACTTCCTCGCCGCCCTGCGAGGAGAGTGCGAGAAGCGGGGCATTGATTACTGCTAATCAAGCCCCATCTGTGTGAATCTGTGAATTGAAAATCGGCGGCCGAAGGGAAAGCCAAATCTGTGGGAGTTTATGACTTGAATTCCTCGATGAAGGGTTGCAGGTTTCCACCTCTTGGCTCCAGCCCTGAATAAGGTAGCGTATGGCACATGGATGCCTCCGAATCTCACAGGCATCGGATAAATACCAAAAGAACAAATTGTGTCGCAACTTGCGACCCAATTGACATGGTCGCATATAATAGAGGTTCTTCTGGTAAAAGATCCTTTAGCTGTAGAGTTCTATCTGACAATGTCGTCTTCTGGTAGATGAGGAACAAATCGAACTTCTCCAACTCGACAAGGCGGGAATCAAGGTCGCCCAATACATGACGGAACTTCCTTCTCGTAAAGTCTTGATGGAGCAAATCAGAAAGTCGCTGGAAATTGCCAAGGAATTGGGTGCTGAGGATGAATAGCAAGACAGAAATTTTTCTAATCCCGATTGGAAAATCTTCCTTGATATTTGGAAGTCTCGATTATTTTTCGTACCTTTGCCATCGAATAGGGTGTCGGTGCCTTCGGCTTCGTTCCCTTGTAACATAAGTTGAACAAATAAAATAGAATAATAAGAAACAGAAAGAACAATTTTATAGACATATAACATATTAATATACAAAGCGTTTACGATATTCGGAATACTCTCGAAATTTGGCGATTAAAAGATGTAAAACCGAGATTAAGTGAACGCCTGCGCTATAGCGTGGGCGGAACTTATCGGTTTTACGGGCCACGCCAAATGCCTGAGAGTATGATAAGTGAAGCTCACGCTTCTTTTGTATCATGCTCTCAGGTATTTTTTGCTTGTGGCTCGTACTTCCAGAATAAAGTTCAACGCTCATAGTTTTCTATAGCGGCAGCGTATGGTTCTATTGTCTGTGTTTGACTTTTCCATTCTCTGTCACTATCCCTATATGTGTACTTGCAACTGAATGTTGTAAGTATGGCTAGTATTGGATTTTTTATTCCGTGCAGAATGGAAGATTTACAAGAGATAAAAGGTTTCTTGGGAATTGATGGTAGGATACTTTTGAAACAAGGTGATGCTATCGAGTGTTTACGTCAGTTACCAACAGATTCTGTGGATTTAATAATAACGGATCCACCCTATAATTTGGGCTTATTCATGAAAAAGCGTGGTACAAATATGAATAAGCTTCGAGATGGTCATTTTGCTGCATCTGGTTGGGATGACCTAGACTTTGTGGAATGGACTCAGCAAATGGACATGCTTTTTCATGAATGCAATCGTGTCTTGAAAAAGCGTGGCTCGTTGATTGTTTTTATGTCTATCATTAAAGTCGAAACAATAATAAACTTAGCTCAGAAACATAGCTTTTATTATAAAACAGTAGGTGTTTGGCATAAGACGAATCCTTTGCCAAGAAATATGAACTTGCAGTTTATAAATTCAACAGAACCTTGGGTTTATATGGTCAATGATGCAACAACAGGTACATTCAATAATGAAGGTAAAGCTATTCATGATTTCGTAGAAACAAGTACGATAAGTACGAAAGAACGAAAAATGGGTAAGCATCCTACTCAAAAACCATTGGCGTTAATAGAACATTTCGTGAATATACTTTCTAATAGAGGTGACGTTGTTCTTGATCCTTTTATGGGTAGTGGTACAACAGGTGTTGCGTCTGCCAAACTTAATAGGAATTTTATAGGAATAGAGTTGAATGAAGAATACTTTAATTTATCTTTAAAACGAATAAAGGAAGTCTTATGATAATAGGTGATCTGTTTGCTGGCGTTGGTGGTATGTCTGAAGGTTTTAGAATGGCAGGGTTTGATGTTGCTTTTGCTATTGAGTATGATAAAGATATAGCTGCTTCTTATAAGAAAAATCATACCGATACGGATGTGATAGCAGATGATATATGTAATGTTGATGTTGTTCTGTTACATCAAAAGCATCCTCATATAGATGTGATTATTGGTGGTCCACCATGTCAGGGCTTTTCTCAAAAGGGTAAGCGGTTAAGTTTAGATGATCCACGAAATTTCTTATTTAAACAATTCGTGAAATTTGTGGCTGAGTTTAAACCGAAGTACTTTGTTTTAGAGAATGTTCCTAATATTATTACGACATCAAATGGGTATTTTAAAGACCAAATAATAAAGTCTTTTGAGGAACTTGGTTATGTTGTAACTTGTGGTGTACTGTGTGCAAAAGATTATGGGGTTCCACAAGATAGAAGGCGAGCAATCTTCTTGGGAGAGTTGAATAAGCTAGAGGTAAAATTACCTGAACCTCTTGATATTCTGACTACGGTAAAGGATGCCATTTACGATTTACCTTTCATTGCATCGGGAGAAGGTGTTGATGAGCGTGATTATGATAAACCTGCAATGTCTTCTTATCAAAAGAAACTTCGTGCAGGTGCGCAAGTCCTTTATAATCATGTGGCAACCAAGCATTCGAAGTCTGCTTTAGACAGATTGAAAATGATTCCTAAAGGAAAAGGAAAGGAAGTCTTGCCAAAGGAATTGCTGACTAAGTCTATTTATAGTGGTACTTGGTGCAGATTATTGGAAGATGGGATTGCTCCAACAATAACCACGAGGTTTGATACGCCTTCCTCTGGCAGGTTTACTCATCCTGTATTAGATAGGTGTCTTACTATTAGAGAAGCAGCGAGAATACAATCTTTTCCTGATACTTTCCGATTCTATGGTAATAGAACCTGTCAAATGAAGCAAGTAGGAAATGCTGTGCCTCCTTTATTGGCAAAGGCTATAGCTGAAGTTATTATAAACAACGAAAAATAGAACAATTATGGCAGATGTTTTTCCTTCATCATTGATTTATAGAGAAAATCCTAATCTCAGATTAGGAATCAAATCTTCCTTGAATTCTTTCAAGCAACTTTTGGCTTCTTTGTATATCATTTATAAGTCTTGCGCAAATCCTTCTAAAGTCCTTTTTTCTGAAGAAGTGAATGTTGGGGATAATATTGCAATTTGTTTGAGTAAGAAATTGTTGGTGCGCATTAATGAGCTGTTTCCACAATTGCCTAATTTGCAAGATAGAATAAACCAATCTCCATTATTTAAGTCTCAGTGTGAGTCATTACAAGTGGGATTGGAATTGTTTTTGCATTTGGGTAAGATAGATTTTGTAGAAAATGGAAAACAGGAGCGAAAAGGTGAGAATCGTTATAATAAGATGCTTGCTTTTTCTGACAAAATGCTAGTCCTTGATGCTTATTTGTCAATGCAGGCTGAATATACTGACTTATTGCTGAATAATTGGTTGAATGGTGATGAATGTGGTGATAAGTTCGAAGATGGATTGAAGTCAATTCTTTCTACGTTTATTATAGATTGCTGCTATAAGATAAAGAAGCCTGATGGCTCAGAAGTTGTCTTTAACCTGGAGAATATTTGCAAGGTTTTAGAAAAAGGAGATAGTGCATTGTTTAAAAGTACTGAGATTGTTGGACCTTTGCGGGTGTTGAATTCTTATATTGGCGAGAATATGTTGCCTGATATTGTGAAAGGTAAAGGTGTTTATTGTGTTGATAATTTGGAAAATTTGAAACGGAAGGCTCCTATGGTTTCTACATCTTTGGATTTGGTAGTAAGAAAATTGCCAGGACAAGTTGATAATCAGGAGAATAATCAAAAGCCACCGGTCACTCAAAGTGAAATCAACCAAACTTATCGTCCTTATATCACGGCCATTAAGTCGAAGCCTTTCCTTCTTTTGGCAGGTATTTCTGGTACTGGAAAAAGTAGAATTGTTCGTGAATTGGCTCGTGCTTGTTGGTGCGTAGATTCTCCTGAATATAAGGATCATAAGCCGAAGAACTTTGAAATGGTACAGGTGAAGCCTAATTGGCACGACTCTTCTGAACTTATTGGGTATGTAAGCAGACTTGGAGATGAACCAACGTTTATTGCTGGTGACTTTTTGAAGTTTGTAGTGCGAGCATGGGAGAATGAAAGTACCCCATATTTCTTATGCTTAGATGAAATGAACCTGGCTCCTGTTGAGCAGTATTTTGCAGAATATCTGAGCGTTGTGGAATCTCGAAAGCGCAATGAAACAGGTAAGGTTGTGACAGACCCAATTCTCAAGCCTGAATTTGAAAATGAAAGGAATGGTGAACATGCTGAATTCGTTCCTAAGGCTTGGTATAAAAAACTGATAGATGAACTTTTGGTAGATTGTTCTGATAGTCAAAAGGATGTTTTAAAACAGCAGTTCATAGATGAAGGTATTACAATCCCCCAGAACCTCATTATCGTGGGAACCGTCAATATGGACGAAACAACCTTTTCTTTCTCCCGAAAAGTACTCGACAGAGCCATGACCATCGAAATGAATGAGGTGGATTTATATGGTGGGTTAACTTCCCGACACGAACAGATAGGAAAACTCAATTTTGAAGACTTGGTAGGAGATAAGGTGGAGGGTGTTGACGTGTATCAGGAAAACCAGGAGGTTTGCAACCAGGCGATACTGTACTTGCAGGAAATCAATGCAGTATTGGAAGGTACACCTTTTAAGATAGCTTATCGAACCCGTAACGAGTTCTTGCTCTATGTGGTCAATAATTTGCCTTATCGTAAAAATAGCCAAGGTCAGGAAATGACGCAAAGTGAAGTCGTGGCCCGTGCTTTGGATGAAATTACTTCTATGAAAATCCTATCTAGAATAGAAGGCGATGAGGAGAAGGTAAAGGCGGAGTTGCTCGCTTCTTTAAAGGAAGTGGTTTCGAAGATGTTGCCGGAAAACATGAGAGATAGTTCCGTTTCTCTGGCTAAATTGGATGAAATGGAAAAGAAACTTAGTTCTGGTTACACTAGTTTTTGGAGTTAACGGTAATGGAACTTTTAAGAATCAAGCATCACGACTTTGTGATGACCATAGAATGCACCAAGTTTGATGCTATTTGGGATAAAGCGAAGAGGAATGTGGGGGAAGACAAACTTTCCTCCACATATTCCTGGTCGGATGGTGTTGAACTGGTGGAGCGGTATTTGAATGACCAATCCACTTTTAAGGTGATATTAAAAGATTCTTCTGCTCCTGCCATATTCTTTGATAATGCAGACTATCCGATATGGGTGGAGTTTGAGGAAAAGAATGATGCCAAGATTGTAGATGCACATTTTGGTTCCATCTTGCAGAATGAAAACGATAGGTTCAGTTTCCGTCATGGTATGTTGGCTGGCTTTCTGAATTTCGGCAATGAGATAGGACGTTCTGAAATCTGTTTTGATTATATTGTCAAGAGAAAGAAATCAGATGGTGTATCTTCTGAGCTCATCAAAAGAAAATTTTCATTCTCCTTTGAGGTGTTGAGTACCAAACTGGATTATCATTCTCATTGGAAGAAAATCGTAGAGGATATTGAGCATGAGTATCGGATGCTCTCGCTTGATTTTCTAAAACGGACCTATCATTGCTTTGCTCCTGATAAACAGGGAGAAACACCAGAGATTATATGGTGGAGTATCTTTGCTGGTGAACAAAAGAAGTTCTTGGAGGCTTGTTGGCACATTATCGACCGACCACGTCATCGCTTGCATGGCAGGGAAACTTATCTGCGGGCAGATAAGGTGCACCGAGTTCCTATGTCTCTTGAAAATGAAATTGCTGAGCATCGCAAAGAACCCGCTCATCTTTATCGTATTACCGAAAAAATAGAGTCGAATGATACCCAGGAAAATCGATTTCTGAAATTTGCTTTATCGCAGATTACGAGTAAGTATGAACTCTTAAAAACTCGTATAGAGCAGGTTAAGGAGGTCTCTGATGCAACTAAGCAAGAACTTCAGGCAACTTATGTTTCCCTGAATCGGTTAAGGAAAAATTCTTTCTTCCGAACCGTTGGGCGTTTCAAGGGGTTGAACCAGGAAAGTATGGTTCTTCAGAAAGCTACGGGATATAGTCAGGTTTATCGTACTTGGAATTTGCTCCGTAAGGCTTACTCTCTAAATGAAGGCATCTATCGGTTGCAATCCAAGGACATCGCCACGCTTTATGAAATATGGTGTTTCATAGAGGTGAGCCACATAGTGAAGAAGGAGTTGAATCTGGATCAGGATGATGTGGAACATCGCAATCGAATGGAGTTGAATGGACTGTTTACCTGGGAGTTGGGTAAGGGAGAACATTCTCGTGTTCTCTTTAGGAAAGATGGGGTAGAACTTGCCGAATTGGTATATAATCCGAAAAGTACGGAACAGACCAATGATAGTATTGGAATGCAGAATCTGATAGTGCCAACGGTTCCTCAGAAGCCAGATATAGTGTTGCAACTTACCAAGAATGATCTGCAGAAAGATATGAGGATGACTTATCTCTTCGATGCGAAATATCGGATAGCCAACAAGAATGCGAGTGGAGTAGATGTGCCGCCGGATGATGCCATCAATCAGATGCATCGTTATCGTGATGCCATTTATTATCGTGATTATGTTGAGGCTCCGTTAAAGAAGGAGGTGATAGGCGGATACATTCTTTTTCCTGGAGATGGTGAACCGGTGGATGTGGAGGCGTCAAAGTTCTATCAGACTATCAAGGAGGTGAACATTGGCGCTTTTCCGCTTCGGCCGAACGATAACGAAAACAGAAAGTTGCTTGAAGGTTTTATCCGGGAACTGATAGAAACGAAGGCTAAGGATACTGTGCAACATGTGATTCCGCAGAAGGGTACTGTAATGGAAGTGGATAATCGGGTGTTGGTTGGTGTGGTTCGTCCGAGTCATCGGCGTGGGTACGAAAAGAGTTTTTTGAATCAATCTGCCACCTTATATTATACGGGTGCCAAGTTCCCGTCAACCATAGCATTGCAGGATCTTCATTATTTCGTGCCATATATTAAGGGTAAGGGGATTCGTGATGTGTATGAGATTGTAAGAATGAGAACCATTACGGGTAAAGAGGCAAAGCAGGATGAAGGGGCTGATGCAACAGATGATTTGCGTTTGGCCTTTGAACTTCGTTTTTCTCGCCAGTTGTATAAGGAATATCGTATGATTGATGTCTTGCAAATGAAAGACCTGACGTTTCTGGATACGACATTTAGCGATATTGATGGTTATGTTTCATCGCGTATATAGAAAAAGTTTTTCTATTTTATTGCCATATCTGCCACGCAGATTGTAAGTAGTTGATACACAGAAAGAAATGGGTGGCAATAAGACGTATTCTTATTGTCACCTATTGCCACCTATTGCCACGGATTTCTAGAAGACGCAAGGTAATGCTGAGAGCTGCTGCATGATGGTCTTTGCCATGCGGGAGTGGCCGGCATCATTAGGATGAAGACGGTCGGTATCCGGCTTGTTAAACATCTGCGCACCAGCATCGTAAAGAGGGAAGAGACCGGAAAGGGAGTTGAGGTCGATGACCGGAACCGCCCAGACATTGCCTGTTTCCTTAATCGCCTTCACGTATTCATCGAAGAAGATGCCACGCGCATTCTCGTACATCTCATCTGGCTGGATGTTCTTGTCACCACTGGCAAAGAGAGCACGATGCACAGGAGTCATCACCACGATTTGCTTGGTAGGATACATCTGCTTCAGCTTCGACATGGCGATGTTGATGCGGCCTTTTAATGTATTCTTGTCCATGCAGAAGTGGCGGTGGCGGCGCTGTACCATTTCGCTTGGCTTGTGGCGGGCTACTCTCACGCTGTCGAAAGTCTCCGTGTACCATTCGCCTACAGGCACACCATTGTTGTAATCGTTGGTGCCCATAAAGATGAGGATGGCATCAAAATCATCGCCATGTTCCTTCTGCAGTTGGTCTGCCTGACGGGGAATATCGTTCCACTGTCTGCCGCTCACACCATAAACGTAAGGGGTGATGCCGAGCCAATCCTGCAGGAATCCCCAGTATTTTACTTTTGATGCCTTGATGTTAGGGTCTGTGATGGAGTCGCCGAAGTAAGCCACCTTCTTTCCCTTCCAGGGATGCTGAAGGTTCTTGAATGCCTTTTCTTTTTCGGCAATTTCTTTCTTGCTCATCGCCTTTTGGGCGAAGGCGGGTAGGGTTGGCATCGCCAGAGTGAGGGCGAGTGCCAGGGTAATCATTGTTTGTTTCTTCATTGCTAGTTTGTTTTTAATTCTTTTTCTGAGTGCAAAGGTACGGCAAAAATCTCAAACGGCGCAACATTTATTGTTCAAATATCAGTCTTTTTCTGTTTTTTTTTGTAATTTTGCAGCCGCTAATAGAAATGAGTATTTATAATAGGTATATTATTAAGGATGACAGTCAGTTTGAGTAATTTAAGTGATTTGGCGCGCAAGCGAGTGGCGGTTGCGGCTTATTATTTTGTTCCGGGAGTCGTGTTTGCCAGTTGGGCAAGCCGTATTCCGGATGTAAAACAGATGTTGCATCTGAGCAACGGTCAGTTGGGAACGGTGCTTTTCGCCATTCCTATCGGCCAACTTCTGATGATGGCTTTCTCGGGTATCCTGGTGAGTAGATTTGGCAGCAAGAAGATGCTGGTTCTCTCTGAGGTGCTCTATGTTCTGGTTCTTTTCTGCATCGGTAGCAGTACTACGGTTTTTCATCTGATTTTGAGTCTTATTGCTTTCGGAATGATGGCGAATCTGATGAACATTGCCACCAATACGCAGGCATGTCTGGTAGAGAAGATGTATGGGCGCAACATCATGTCGTCGTTTCATGGTCTGTGGAGTCTGGGTGGATTCTCCGGTGGTATCATCGGTGCCATCTTTGCCAACACTTTGCTCCCGATAGATGTCCACTTTGGAACTATCCTGGCTCTGAGTATTCTCATCGTTGCTGTCGGTTTCCGCTTTCTGATTAATGATGCCATGGCGAAAGCAGAAGAGGAGGATGTTCCGAAGTTCTCTTTCAAGACCATCGACCCGATTCTGTTCCTTTTGGGACTGATGGGATTTGCAGGCATGTTCTGTGAAGGTACCGTTTACGATTGGAGTAGCGTATATTTTTCATCAGTAGTAAAACCCGATGAGGCTTTTATCCGTGCGGGCTATGTGGCTGGTATGGGTGCGATGACGTTGGGTAGATTCATGGCTGATGGGTTTGTTACGAAATACGGCCCAGCCAGAGTATTGAAGGTTTGTGGTGGTTTGATATTGGGCGGTTTGTGGCTGGCTGCTGCCTTGCCTTATCTCATTCCTGCCACCTTGGGTTTCCTGCTGGTAGGTTTCGGCATCTCTTCGTCGGTTCCTATCTGTTACAGTATCGCCGGAAAATTGGGAACCATCAAGGCGAGCATCGCTATTACCATCGTTTCAAGCATCAGCTTCTTCGGTTTCCTTGTAGGTCCTCCGGTTATCGGATGGCTTGCTGAGGCTACCGGTCTCCGCATTGCCATCAGCATTGCCGCCTGCCTGGGTCTGATGATAGCGTTTGTTGCCGCAAAGGTAGGAAAGAGATTATCCTGAATAAGGAAACGGTTGATGTCTTCTAATGATATGATTGATGTCGTTCAGGTATATGACTGATAACGTTCTAGTATATGACTAAAATCTTCCAAACAGTTACTTGAAGTCTTTCAGATATATAGAATAAGTCTTCTGGATATATTATATAGTAAGCCGCACAACAGCTGATGTGCGCTTGCACAACAGGTGTTGTGCAAGCGTCGCTCAGCTGTTGTGCGGCTGTCGTTCAGGTGTTGTGCGCTCTCTTTGTTTGTTTTCTTAAAGCAGACACCTTGATTAGATAAACAAACATCCTATCTGGAAGACCAGGGCTGATACTACCCATGCCAGGAGCGTGGTGTAGCCGGCGGCGAAGCCTGCCCATTTCCAACTGCCCGTCTCGCCCTTGATGGCAGCGATTGTGGCGATGCAAGGGAAGTAGAGCAATACAAAGAGGAGGAAACAGTAGGCGGTGAGCGTTGCCTTCGCTGCTGCCTCGGCATCGCTGTAACCGTAGGTCTTCTTCAGGTCTGAAGTCATCTGTTTCTTCAAAACCTCGTATTTTCCGTCTTCATCGTTGTAATCCTGATCATCAGAGAAACTGTCGTTGTTGCTGTAGAGCACGCCCATTGTTGAGGCTACAATCTCCTTGGCACCCACACCGGAAACCAAGCCCACATCCAGTTTCCAGTCGAATCCCTGTGGGGTAAAGATAGGCTCGATGGTCTTACCGATTCTGCCGATATAGCTTTGCTCCTGCTGGGCCTGGTTATCAAGTTCTTCATTATGAGGAAAATACCCCAAAGCCCATACGATGATACTTGCCACAAGGATGATACCACCCATCTTCTTCAAGTACTGCTTACCCTTCTCCCAGGTATGGCGGCCTATCGCCTTCCAGGTAGGGAAGCGGTAAGGAGGCAACTCCATTACGAACGGGGTATCTTCGCCCTTCACCACGAAACTGGCAAAGATGCGGCTCAATATCACGGCTAGGAAGATGCCGATGAGATAGAGCGATACCATGATGAGCGAACGGTATTGGATGGCAAAGAATGTTCCGATGACCATGATGTAGATTGGCAGACGAGCCGAACAGCTCATCAATGGCAATATCAGCATCGTAATCAGACGCGAACGGTGACTCTCGATGGTTCTCGTTGCCATCACCGCAGGTACGTTACATCCGAATCCCATAATCAGCGGGATGAATGACTTGCCATGCAGGCCCATCTTGTGCATCAGCTTATCCATGATGAAGGCTGCACGAGCCATATATCCCGAATCCTCCATATAAGAAATGAAGAAATACAGAATCAGAATCTGTGGCAGGAACACGATCACGGCACCTACACCACCAATCACACCATCTACCAGCATATCCTTTACAGGTCCGTCCGGCATCGTATTACTGATGAACTCGCCCAGCCATGCTACGCCGTCCTCAATCCATCCCTTAGGAATCTCGCCCAGAACGAAGGTGGCTGAGAACATGATGAACAGCAGGAGGACGAAGATAGGGAAGCCTACATATTTATTGGTCAGGATTCTGTCGATGAGGTGGGTTACCTGATAGGTATCCTTCGCCTTGCCCGGTTCATAGCCTGCTTCCTGCAATGCGCCATGGATAAAACCGTATTTGGCATCCATGATGGCGGTTTCGCTATCCTCCAGGGTCTCTTCCTTCACACGCTTGGCTGCCTCGTCACGGGCTGCGAAAATTTCCTTGGCCGATTTCAGATGACTTACGTATTCCTCGGCGTGCTTATCATTCTCCAACAACTTGATAGAGAGGTATCGGGTAGAGTAGCGCTGGCGGATGGAATCATCTGCCTTCAGATATTTCTGGATATGCTCGATACCATGTTCTATCTCATGTCCGTGGTTGATGTGGATATGGCGATAGTGAGCGCTGGAATCTTCCTTGCCTTCGTAGAGTTCGATGATGGTCTCGAAGAGCTTATCTACGCCTCGGCCATTGGTGAAGACGGTAGGAATCATCGAGATACCAAAGAGTTCGCCCAGTTTGTCGTAGTCGATGTTATCGCCACGCTTCTCGGTTTCATCAAACATATTGAGGGCGCAGACCATGCGGATGTGCATATCTATCAATTGTGTGGTGAGATAGAGATTGCGCTCCAGGTTGCTGGTGTCGATGACGTTGATGACGATATCCGGCGTATGCTCGATGAGCTGCTTGCGCACATAGAGTTCTTCTGGCGAATAAGCCGAGAGGGAATAGGTACCCGGCAAATCTACCAGATTGAAGTGGTAGCCGTTGAAATTGGCTTCACCTACTTTCGCATCCACGGTTACACCGCTATAGTTTCCTACGCGTTCGTGAGCACCCGAAGCAAAGTTGAAGAGGGAAGTCTTACCGCAGTTTGGATTTCCTACCAGTGCCACGTTGATGACGCGGTGGAGTCTTTCTGCTTCCTGTTCAGCCAGGGCTTCGTTGCTGGCATTGTCTTTTCTTTCAGCTACGAGCATCTTGTCGCCGAGCGCCTGCTCGTCGCTATCGTTGGAATCTATTACTTTTGAGTTAATTACCTGTTGGCGGTCTTCTTCTTCCGCCTTGCTGAGCTTTGCATCGTTCTTGGCTTCATCAATGGAAACCACCTCGATATGGTCGGCTTCGCTGTGGCGGAGAGAAACTTCATAGCCCATGATCTTGTATTTTACAGGGTCCTGGAGTGGGGCGTTAAGGAGTACATCTACCTTCTTGCCTTTGATGAATCCCATCTCGATGACTCTCTTTCTGAAGCCACCGTGTCCTGATACCTTGACGATAACGGCGCTTTCACCTGTTTTAAGTTCTGATAATTTCATATATCTTTCCTTGTTTTAATCTTGTTCTTTTCTTTGGGGCATGACCTCATGGTCAGCTCTTTTTTCTTTTCGACTGCAAAAATACTAATAATTTTTTGCAACTTGGTAGCAATAATGTAGTTTTAAAACAAAAATACCTAGAAATGATGAGAGTATCATCAAATCTAGGTATTCTTATCATTATTTCTGATGATGGATGTTCTTATACCTTATTATATATATAAGAGCATCATCATTTTCTGTGATTACAGGTTTCTGCCGTGGCAGTTCTTAAACTTCTTGCCGCTTCCGCATGGACATGGGTCGTTAGGACGTGGCATGTGCTCTGCACGGTAAGGAGTGCGGTTTACCTGTGCGCCCTCTCGGGTATCCTGGTTAGCAGCTGCCTCCTGTGCCTCACGCTCTGCATCCAAATCTACCTTGCTTTCTACATAGTTCTGCTGAGTGTGCTGCTCAGGAGCTGCCTCCTGAACTGGCTGCTCTTGCTCCATTACTGGAATCTGACCACGCATCAGGATACTTGCAATACGGTCGTACATGTCATTGATCATGGCATCCCAAACCTTGGCACTCTCCAACTTAAAGATGAGGAGAGGATCCTTCTGCTCGTAGCTTGCATTCTGTACAGAGTGCTTCAGTTCGTCGAGCTTGCGGAGGTTCTCCTTCCAGTCGTCATCGATAATCTGGAGAACAACGCTCTTCTCAAACTCCTTAACTACGTTCTTAGCCTCGCTCTCGTATGCCTCCTTGAGGTTGCAAGGAATATTGTACATGCGCTTGCCGTCTGTGATAGGCACCATGATGCGCTCGTATATAGCACCCTGGTTTTCGTATACCTGCTTGATGATAGGCATAGCTGTAGCCTGGATGCGGTCTGTCTTACGCTTGAATGTAGCCATAGCCTCCTGGAAAGCACGCTCTGCCAAATCCTCACGTCTGCCGTTCTCATACTCATCCTCGTTGAATGGAATCTCCATAGCGAGAACTTTCAGGAACTCTTCCTTGGCACCGAAGAAGTCGTTGTTGTTGACGATGTTCAATACGCGGTCCCAGATGATGTTGGCAATATCCATACCGATACGCTCACCCATGAGGGCGTGGCGACGCTTCTCGTAGATAACGGTACGCTGACGGTTCATCACGTCATCATACTCCAAGAGGTGTTTACGGATACCGAAGTTGTTTTCCTCAACCTTGCGCTGAGCACGCTCGATGCTCTTGCTGATCATTGGGCTCTCGATACGCTCGCCATCCTCGAAACCGAGACGATCCATAACCTTGGCGATACGCTCTGAAGCGAACAGACGCATCAGCTTATCCTCCAATGATACATAGAATACAGAAGAACCTGGGTCACCCTGACGACCGGCACGACCACGGAGCTGACGGTCTACACGGCGGCTCTCATGACGTTCTGTACCGATGATGGCAAGACCACCTGCAGCCTTTACCTCAGGAGTCAGCTTGATATCGGTACCACGACCTGCCATGTTGGTAGCGATGGTTACGGCACCCTTACCGTTTACTGAGCGACCTGCCTCGGCTACAATCTGAGCCTCCTGCTGGTGCAGCTTAGCGTTCAATACATTATGAGGAATGTTGCGCATCTTCAACATCTTGCTCAACAACTCAGAAATCTCGACAGATGTTGTACCTACCAAGACTGGGCGGCCAGCATTACGTGTTTCCTCGATTTCGTCGATAACTGCACGATATTTCTCGCGGGCAGTCTTGTATACACGGTCATCCAAGTCCTTACGCTGGATAGGGCGGTTGGTTGGAATCTCAACAACATCGAGTTTGTAGATATCCCAGAACTCACCTGACTCTGTACTTGCTGTACCGGTCATACCTGCGAGTTTGTGGTACATACGGAAGTAGTTCTGAAGTGTGATGGTAGCAAAGGTCTGTGTAGCAGCCTCTACCTTTACGTGCTCCTTAGCTTCAATAGCCTGGTGCAAACCATCGCTCCAGCGACGGCCTTCCATGATACGTCCTGTCTGCTCATCCACAATCTTCACCTGTCCGTCCATGACAACATATTCGTCGTCCTTATTGAACATGGTGTAACCCTTCAGGAGCTGCTGCAAGGTGTGAACACGTTCGCTCTGTACACCATAGTGAGCCAGCATCTCGTCTTTCTTGTCAAGACGCTCCTGGTCGGTAAGGTCTGTACGTGCCTCGAGTTCACTCATTTCTGTTGTGATATCAGGCAATACGAAGAGTTCCTTGTCGTTTACCTGCTTAGCCAACCAGTCGGTTCCCTTATCGGTAAGGTCGGCAGAATTCATTTTCTCGTCTACTACGAAGTACAATGGCTCAGTAGCCTTAGGCATCTCACGGTTGTTGTTTGCCATGTAGTACTCCTCGGTCTTCAGCAGACCAGCTTTGATACCTTCCTCAGAAAGATACTTGATCAATGGCTTGTTCTTAGGCAATGCCTTGTAAGAACGGAAGAGTGCGAGGAAGCCTTCATCAAGGAGTTCCTGATTCTTAGCTTTTGTACCTTCGTTAATCTTCTGCTTAGCCTCGGCGAGCAATTCTGTAGCCTGCTTGCGCTGTACCTCATAAAGTTTCTCAACCAATGGCTGATACTGCTCAAACATCTGGTCGTCGCCCTTAGGAATAGGACCAGAGATGATCAATGGGGTACGGGCATCATCAATCAATACTGAGTCGACCTCATCGACGATGGCGTAGTTGTGCTGGCGCTGTACCAGGTCGGCTGGGTTGGTAGCCATGTTATCGCGAAGATAATCGAAACCGAACTCGTTGTTGGTACCGAAGGTGATATCTGCCAGGTATGCCTTGCGACGCTCGTCGGAATTAGGACGGTGCTTGTCGATACAATCTACAGAGAGACCGTGGAACATATAGAGAGGTCCCATCCACTCAGAGTCACGCTTAGCCAAATAGTCGTTCACGGTAACGACGTGAACACCATTGCCAGTCAAGGCATTCAGGAAGATAGGTGTTGTACCTACAAGGGTCTTACCCTCACCGGTAGCCATCTCGGCAATCTTACCCTGATGGAGAACAACACCACCGAAGAGCTGTACATCGTAGTGAATCATTTCCCACTTCATATCATTACCGCCGGCTGTCCAGTGGTTGTGATAGATAGCCTTGTCGCCATCGATGGTAACGAAGTCGTTAGCTGGATTAGAAGCCAACTCGCGGTCGAAGTCGGTAGCAGTAACTATTGTTTCCTCGTTCTCAGCGAAACGGCGAGCAGTATCCTTAACGATAGCGAAAACCTGAGGCAAAACCTCGTTGAGGGCTTCCTCATACTTGTCGAGTGCTTCCTGCTCTAACTTGTCGATCTGGTTGAAGATACCTTCACGCTCATCGATAGGAGTGTCTTCAATTTTAGCCTTGAGTTCAGCAATCTTAGCCTTCTCTTCCTTGGCGTACTCCTGTACGTACTTCTGAAGTTCTTTTGTTTTTGCACGAAGTTCGTCATTGCTTAAGGCCTGCATCTTAGGATACTCTGCCTTGATCTTTTCTACGATTGGCTGGATCAACTTCATATCGCGAGTTGACTTGTTGCCAAACAATGACTGGAGAATTTTGTTAAAGTTCATTGTATATTTATTTTTTATTATTATTCGATGATGTTTGGGAGTAAAATCTCCTGTTGTTTATTACTAGCTTGCAAATTTACTAAAAATATCTGTAAATCTGCAAGGAATTGCCAATTATTACCTGTTTTTATGGCAAATCTTCTGAGTTTTGCTTACAGAAAGCATAAAATCAGCAGTTTGGACCTCGAATAACAATACTCCCATACGGAACTTTGTATCTATGCTCCGTAGGGGAATCATAATAAATATGTGAATGAATGCCTGTCAGAATGTCAGAAGAATTGGCGGCAAGTGTTGCCGACAGGATAGGATGATGCGTTGCGATGCTCTCATCTTCTGATGCCGCTTTGATGGCTTTGAGCACGCAGAGAATGTCCTCCTCCAATGCCTTCGCCTCCGGTTGCTGGATGAATTCATCGTAGGATATATCCGTAAGCGCAAACTTCAGCGCCTGCTGATAAGTCTGCGCCTCCATGCCGGTTGCCGCCAGGACAACCAAAAGGGCTGTGATATATCTGTTTACCATCATTGTTGTTTGTCTTCTTCTGTTCGGAAACGATGTTGCGCCAATCGTTTCCTTACGTATATTTTAATGTCTATTTATTCTTTCTGAATTTCTTTACGATATGCTTCTGTAGACCGTAATTGTTTGGACTTAAATCCATCATGGTCGACTTGACGCAGTATCTCGCTAGCAAAGAAAGTGCCAAAATACTCATACCCTCAGCATAGTTCTGCCATATCTGCATGAACAGGGCTATGAGCAGAAGCCATCCCAGGAGTTCGAAATACCAATACTGACGACATGCTTTCATCCTCTTGACAGTCTTCCAGGCAAAGATGAGGTTGAGCGGATTCAGTATCAGAATCTGGAAATTTATCTGTACAGTAGGATGCTGCGAGAAGATCATGGTAAAGAGAATCAGTCCCGGTAATCCTGTCAGGACAAGCAGGATGGCATCAAACCACCAGTAGTTTTTCTTTTTTACACATTCTCTTACCGTTGTTCCTATGATGATGATTGCCAGAGCTATGGCTATCATTTGTGGTGTAACAGGAGCATCGTCTGTTATTTGTGCCTGGGCTGGGATGATATCGGATGTTTCATCTACCAGAGTGATATAGCCGCTGGCACTTGTTGCATTGGTCTTGCCGTCTGCAGTCTGAGATGCATCAATAAAGTCGGTTCTTCCTTCTGTGGCAAAGTCTTTGCTCAGATTGTCTGGCAAGAATTCCCATTCTCTTTGTGTGATAGGGCGGTCTGCCTGACAACCCAAAAGGAGGTCATTGCCGAATCTTGCCCAGCGGTGCTGTCCGTTGAGCTTGTGAATCTCTTCCCTGTAGGTAGAAGGGGTAGGGATATCTTTAAAGTTGGTACTCTGGTTTCCAATGTTGGAGAGAATCATCTCGCGTGCCCGGGTCGTACAATTATCATAGAAGAAATTGTAGCGGTATACGCGGTTCTCCGGCTGTGCATTCTTGTCGATGCTTCTCAGAATTCCCAGTTTCTCTGTACGGGAGAGACGGAGGCGCTGCTGTCTTACCCATCTACCTTCATGTGCATATTCGGCAATGAAGTCGCTCATCGGGTAGATGCCGATCTGGTAATCGGTGAGTCCGAAAACAAAACGGAGTACAAAGCAACTTTGGTTAAAACTAAACATACCCCAGTTGACGGCAACATCCGTTCCCATAGCTTTGTTCTGGATGCGGAGAGCGGTATGTCCATAATACGACCACACCTCCTGGCCTGGTCCGCAAGTCAGGAGAGAAATGTCAACAGAATCAAGCCACGCAGTAGCTTCTTCATTGACACGACTGTTCTGCACAGAAATATCAGAGTCCTTGTCTCTTGAAAAATCCTGTGCAGCCACTTCAGTAGTTAAATTGATTAAAATTACTGCTAAAATGGCACTAAAAATATGCTTAAAACGTTTCACGATGCAAAAATACCTTATTATTTTCAATTATCCTTCTTTTTTCTAGATTTTTTTTAATACTTTTGCACTCTGAATATAATTTTGAATGATTATTAAAGAATGAGAAAGCTTTTTTTAGCAACCCTATTGTTGGGTTCAGCCCTTATGGTTAATGCCCAAAGTGGTACTAATTCGCCATACAGCCAGTATGGTCTTGGCATCTTGTCAGACCAGACTTCTGGTTTTAATCGCGGTATGAATGGAGTCGGTCTTGGCTTTCATGAGCATAATCAGGTAAACTATCTCAACCCTGCATCTTATGCTTCGATTGATTCTATGACTTTCATCCTTGATGCCGGTATCTCTGGTCAGGTGACAAATTTTGAAGAGAATGGTGTGAAGAAGAATGCCAACAACTCAAATTTTGAGTATGTTGTTGCAGGCTTCCGCTTGCTGCCACATGTAGGTATGAGCTTCGGTATCATTCCTTTTACCAATGTGGGCTATAATTATTCTGCATCAGAATGGGTGAATGCTGACAAGGAAGCTTACTATACTAATACTTATTCAGGCGATGGTGGTTTGCATCAGGCATACATCGGTGCTGGTTGGGAACCGGTCAGGGGCTTGGCCGTAGGTGCCAACTTCTCATATCTCTGGGGTAGTATAGACAGAAGTGTATCAAACAGCTACAGCAATTCTTATTACAAGACCCTCACCCGCTACTATTCTATGCAGGTGAACAGCTATAAGGTTGATTTCGGTGTACAGTATACCCATCAGTTCTCAAAGAAAGATTGGGCTACCGTAGGTGTCACCTTCTCACCAGGACATGGTCTGGGAGCTTCTGCTGATATGAAAATCATTTCTAATGATACCCAGAACGGTGTTACCGATACCACCGCTTACTCTATCGGCAAGGCTTACGAGTTGCCTACTATGATTGGTGCGGGTGTGATGTGGAATCATAACAACCAGTGGAAGGTTGGCTTTGATTATAGTCTGCAGAAGTGGGGTAGCTTGGGGTATCCTAGTTTCGATGGAACCAACTACGCCTTGAAAAATGGTATCTACAAGGATAGAAGCAAGTTCAATCTCGGTGCCCAGTATTGCTATGGAGAGCGCAGCCGTGCTTTCTTCAAGCGTGTTCAGTATCGTGTAGGTGCCAGCTACGCCACACCTTATTATAAGATGAATGGTGTTGATGGTCCGAAGGAAATCTCTGTAAGTGCCGGTTTCGGTATTCCTATCATGAACTCTTATAACAACCGCTCTATGCTGAATATCAGCGGTCAGTGGGTGAAGAGTTCGGCTAAGGATCTGATTAAGGAAAATTCTTTCCGTATTAATATCGGATTCACATTCAACGAGGATTGGTTTAAGAAGTGGAAGATGGATTAATCTTCCACTTATATATAATAATGTATAGAATCTCTATATAATAATGTATAGAATAAAAGGCTCTTATGTTGTCGGTATCCTGATGTTCCTGATTTTGGCTGGTTGCCAGAACCAGGTAGAACATACTGCGCCCGCCATCCGTCCGCAAGACTCGGTGGCGATGATGACGTCGTATGGTGTAAATACATTGGTAAGCGACTCGGGAGTTATGAAATATCGCATCGTAACAGAACGGTGGGAGGTGAATACCAGCAAGAATCCATCTTTGTGGATCTTTGATAAGGGACTTTTGCTGGAGCAGTTTGATGAGAAATTCCATATTAATAGTTATATCCAGTGTGATACAGCTTATTATTATGATCAGCAGAAGATATGGAAACTTTATGGTAGGGTGAGTATCCTGACCAAAGATGGTTTGCGCTTCAATAGTGAGCAACTTACCTGGGATCAGAATAAGCACGAATTGTCAAGTAACGTATTCAGTAAACTTGTTACTCCTGAAAGAACGTTACAGGGTTCTCATTTCTGGAGTGATGAAAAGATGACGCGCTATTATGTGAGCAATTCGAAGGGTAGCTTTGAAAAGGGAGACCTGACAGGAGGTGGTGGTGCTGCCGATACTTTGAGCAGCCAGCCTGATTCTGTCAAGAATAACTTCCGTCAGCCTGCTACACCTGTCAGAGCCACTACGATTCCTATCATGCACTAATTAAAAAGAAAAAGATATAATGAATGAACAGGTGGATATGAGTTTAGTCGTAGGCATTCTCATTACGATGGTCTTCTCAGCATTCTTCAGCGGAATGGAGATTGCCTTCGTCTCTTCTAACCGTATGTTGGCGGAGATGGATAAGGAGAAAAACGGCCTTACGCAACGACTGTTATCTTTGTTTTATAATCATCCGAATGGCTTTGTCAGTACTATGCTCGTGGGCAACAATATAGCCCTTGTTGTTTATGGTATTCTGATAGCCCGTCTTTTTGACAATACGATTTTCGCAGGTTTTGATGCAGCCTTTACGGTGCCTGCAGATACCATTCTGTCTACGCTGATAGTACTCTTTACAGGTGAGTTTCTGCCAAAGACGCTTTTCAAGTCTAATCCGAACCGCTTGCTTTCTATCTTCAGTCCGATAGCTTATCTGTGCTATGTGGTATTGTGGCCTATCAGCAAGTTCAGTACTTTCTTGAGTAAGTGCCTGCTGCGTCTGGTGGGTATGAAGATGGATGCAGAGGGGACAGATGAAGGCTTTTCTAAGGTAGACCTTGATTATCTTGTGCAGTCAAGTATCGATAACGCTACCAATGAAGATGAAATTAATGATGAGGTGAAGATATTCCAGAATGCCCTTGATTTCTCTGATACTAAAGTACGCGACTGTATGGTGCCCCGTACGGAGATTCAGGCAGTTGAAATGGATACTTCTCTCGAAGAACTGCAGCAGAAATTCATAGAGAGCGGTAATTCGAAAATCATAGTATATGAAGAGGATATAGACCATATTGCGGGATATATTCACAGTTCCGAACTGTTCCATCATCCTTCACGTTGGCAGGATCATATCCGTACACTTCCTTTTGTGCCTGAAACGATGCAGGCACAGAAACTGATGCAGACTTTTTTGCAGCAGAAGAAGTCTTTGGGTATCGTTGTTGATGAGTTTGGAGGTACTAGCGGTTTGGTGAGTCTGGAGGATATCGTGGAGGAAATCTTCGGTGATATAGAAGATGAGCACGACTCAGCCAAATATGTAGCTAAGAAAACCGATGATGGTGACTATCTCCTTTCTGCACGACTGGAGATTGACAAGGTGAACGATATGTTTGGTCTTGAACTGCCGGAAAGTGATGAATATATGACTGTAGGCGGTTTGATATTGCATGAATATCAGAGTTTTCCTAAACTCAACGAGGTGATTAAGTTTGATAACTTTGAGTTCAAGATTATCAAGTCAACATCCCGTAAAATAGAGCTTGTTAAACTCCACATCATCAAATAGCTGAGCAGGAAAAGGGAATTTTTTGCTTTTTTTGAGGTAATAGTCAAAAAAGATAGCAAAAAATTCCCTTTTCTCGTATTATTTTTGTATTTTTGCAGACAATTGGCTACTAGCATCAAAAGTGGTTCAATCTAAACTTAGGAAAAAATAAAAATAATAATAATAATTAAAACGTAATGGCAGCATTAGGAACAATTAGAAAAAGAGGCGTGATACTGGTTTGTATCATCAGTTTCGGCCTTTTCGCCTTTATTGCCGAGGAAGCTTTCCGCTCTTGCGATTCAGCAAAGAATAATGAGCGCCAGCAGATTGGTGAGGTTTTGGGCGAAAAAATCAGCGTGCAGGATTTCCAGAAGCTCGTTGATGAGTATTCAGAAGTTATTAAAATGCAACAGGGTCAGGAAAATCTTCCTGAAGAGCAGATGAATCAGGTGAAGGATATGGTATGGAATACCTACATCCAGAACCAGATTATCGCTAAGGAAGCTAGCAAGTTGGGTCTTACTGTGACCGACGCAGAGCTTCAGGACATCTTGAAGACAGGTACTAACCCTATGCTTCAGCAGACTCCTTTCGTTAATCAGCAGACAGGTCGTTTCGATGCATCTTCTCTCCAGAAGTTCTTGGCAGACTACAAGGCACAGAAGGCTAACCCATCTGCTAACGCACAGATGATGGATCAGTATACCAAGATTTACAACTACTGGTCATTCATCGAGAAGACTCTCCGCCAGCAGATTTTGGCTCAGAAGTATCAGGCTCTTCTCGCCGGTTGCTTCCTGTCAAACCCTGTAGAGGCAAAGATGGCTTTCAAGGAGGAGAATGAAGAGAGCCTGATTCAGTTGGCTGCTTTCCCTTACTCTGACATCCAGGATGATAAGGTAAAGATTTCTGAAAGCGATCTGAAGGCTAAGTATGATGAGATCAAGGCACGCTTCAAGCAGCCTGTTGAGAGCCGTGACATCAAGTTTGTAGATATCGAGGTTCAGGCTTCAAATGCAGACCGTGCTGCTCTTAACAAGGAATTTGCAGGTTATCACTCACAGTTGGCTGCTGCTGCAGATCCTACAGAGGTTGTACGTAAGTCAGCTTCTACTGTAGCATATCTTGGTATTCCTGTTTCAAAGGATGCTTTCCCACGTGATATCGCTGCTCAGCTTGATTCTATGGCTGTAGGTTCTACTTCTGCTGTTAAGGCTAATGCCGGTGACAATACATTGAACATCGTTAAGTTGGTAGCTAAGCAGGAATTGCCAGATTCAGTACAGTATCGTGTTATCCAGGTTGCTGCTAACTCAGTAGCTGAGGCTAAGACTAAGGCAGATTCTATTCAGGGCGCTATTGCCGGTGGTGCTGATTTCGAGGCTATCGCTAAGAAGTATGGTCAGACTGGTGACAAGGCTTGGATGACTACTAAGCAGTATGAGTATGCCCAGTCTATGGATAAGGACAACAAGACATTCATCAATACATTGAATACTGCAGCAGTTAACTCTTTGAACCAGCTTCAGTTGGGTCAGGGATATGTAGTTCTTCAGGTTCTCGACCGCAAGGCAATGGTCAGCAAGTATACCGCTGCCGTTATCAAGAAGCCTATCGACTTCTCTCAGGGTACTTACCGTACTGCTTACAACAAGTTCTCTAGTTTCGTAAGTGCTAATCCTAAGTCAGAGGATCTCTTGAAGAATGCAGCTAAGGAAGGTTACAAGGTTCAGGACTTGAAGGATATTACAACTTCTGTTCACTATGTAGCAAACATCCATTCTACACGCGAGGCTTTGAAGTGGATCTTCGATAGCAAGGAAGGTGAGATTTCACCTCTCTATGAGTGTGGTGACAACAACCACCTGTTGGTTGTGGTTCTTGATAAGATTCATCATATCGGTTATCGTGATTTGAATGATGCAGTTGTCAAGGAGACTGTTAAGGCAGAGGTGCTCAAGGATAAGAAGGCTGAGATGATTGAGGCTAAGTTGAATGGTGTTAAGAACATCGCAGCTGCTAAGGCTAAGGGTGGTAAGGTTTCTTCTGTAAACCAGATTACTTTCGCTGCTCCTGTATTCATCGCAGCTACTGGCGCTAGCGAGCCAGCTCTCTCTGGTGCTGTTGCAGGTACTAAGAAGGGTGCTTTCTCTGCTCATGCTGTGAAGGGTAACGCTGGTGTTTATCTCTTCCAGGTTACTAACAAGACTAATCGTCCTGTTAAGTTCGATGACAAGACATACGAGCAGAAGTGCCGCCAGAAGGCTATGCAGTATGCAGGTAACTTCATGAACGAGCTTTATCTGAACGCTCATGTAGTTGATAACCGCTACTTGTTCTTCTAATTCAGACTAGTAAATTCATTCCAATAAATAAAAAAAGGTGTATTGCCAATGAGCAATACACCTTTTTTTATTTATTGGGATATCTTTTATTGTATCTATTATGATATCTTTTATAGAAATATCTTCTTTATCTGTTATCTGCGACTCCACCAATGTTTCTTTTTAGGAGCTTCTTGCTGTTCACCGAACTTCTGTTTCAGTACTCTGCGATAACTGGTATGGTTGGTGATAATCTGATAAATCTCCCCCCAATCAGGCAAACCGCCGATACCTCGGTCGTCAATGAACCAGTCGGCTTTGAGCTTGCGGGAGAAGTGATTGTTGTTCTCCAGACTCTCTTCAGGATAATCCTTGTTTACAGCCCAGAATTCAACTCCTCTTTCTCTACACCATTCTACTGCCTCGTCCAGGAGTTTTCCTTCGCGTACGCTCCATAGAATAAGCTTGTGGTGGTCTCTAATCAACATCTTTAATGTTTCTGTGGCGAAAGGTAGCTCTGTACCAATCTTCGGGTACTCGTGGGTTACGATTGTACCATCAAAATCTACTGCAATTGTTGCCATATAGTCTTAATGTTTTTAAAATCTAAAAGAGTCTTCCTATCTGGATAGAAAGACTCTTTTCTTTGTTGTATGTATGTTCTTGATTACTTCTTGATACTGTTGTCGTTGGCATTGCCATAGTGGCTGTTGCTATAGTTGCCATAGCTGCCATACTGGCCGTAAGTTCCATATTTGCCATACTTGCCGTATGATCCATAAGAACCATAGTTGCCATATTTACCATATTTGCCGTACTTACCGACACCATAATAGAAGCTGTGCTTCTTCTTAGAGAGGTCGACGCCATTGAGTACTAAGCACATGTTAGGCAATTTATTCTCGGCTTTCAAACCATTGATCATGCCGAAACTAGCCTTTGGAGTATAATCTGCGCGGCAGACGTATACACAGAGATTAGCCAGACGTCCAAGCTGCAAACTGTCGTTTACAAGACCTACAGGAGCCGTATCGAGGATAACATAGTCGTAATGTTCCTTCAACTGACTGATAATGTCGTCAAGGCTTGCTCTGGTTACTAACTCTCCTGGGTTAGGAGGAACGGGACCAGCCATAAGGAGGTCGAGTTTACTGTTGACACCCGAAGAGAGAATCTGTTTCTGAATGTCATCCCATGTATTATGGTCGTGTATAATCAGATTGGTGATACCATTATGGTGGTTGTCAATCTCAAAGAGCTCTGCCAGACGTGGCTTGCGGATATCCAGACCTACCATGATAACCTTCTTGCCCAGCAAGGCGAGCGAGATACCGATATTGGATGCCACGAATGTTTTACCTTCACCTGATGTAGAAGAGGTAAACATCATCACCTTCTCACCTTCTTTCAGCATAAACTGAATATTGGTACGCAGGCCACGGAAAATCTCCTCCATCAGGTTGTTTACATTCTGGTGAACCACAATGTCTGCCTTTCCTTCCTTCTTGGCAGCGTCGCTTGCCACAGGAATATCGGCAATGACAGGTATCTGAGTGAGTTTCATCACGTCTTCATGTCCCTCAATCTTGTACTTGAAGAATTCTCTTAGGAAGAGGATGCCGGCAGGGATTGCAATACCCAGTACCAGTGCTATCAGCATAATGATAGGATTCTTAGGACTAACCTTTCCTTCTAATGAAGGAGCATCGATAACCTTACCCTTGTCTGCCGTTGCTGCTAGTGAAATGGAGTTTTCCTCACGTTTCTGAAGAAGCATCAGGTAAAGACCAGATTTTACTTCCTGCTGGCGACCAATCTGTGTAAGAACTCGCTCTTGCTCTGGCGAGTTACCTATTTGGTTGGCATACATGGCAGCTTGTTTGGCAATGCTGTTACGCTGGATTTCCATACCTAGCTTAGCTTGTCTCATGGCACGTTTGATAGATGTTGTGAGTGCATCCAACTGTGCGGTCAGAGGAGTTATTGTAGGAGAAGTCTCGCTGGCTGCATGCAAAGCGTTGTTGCGATCCAGGGCTATTTTGTTGTACTGGTTGATGAGTTCTGTTGAACTTTCATCAGTCAGACCTACGTTTGATGGGATAGGCTGATATCTGTTGCCAGGTTCGTTCATGTATTTGCCAAGCTCATTCAGAAGTTCAACCTGTGTGTTGGCCTCCTGGAGTTTCTGGGCGTATGTGTCTGAGTTAGCGATGGCAGCTGTTGCGTTGAGCTTCATCTCTACAACATTGTTACGCTTCTTGTAGCTTTCGAGCTGGCCTTCTGTATTGCCCAGTTCGTTGTTGATCTTCTCCAGACGCTGGTTGATGAACTGTTCTGTGCGGAAAGAAATTTCATTCTTGTCCTCGTTGGCCTGGCGGTTATAAACATTTACCAGAGTTCTCAGATAGTCGATGCTGCGCTGAGGATCTTCATCTTTCATCACCAGTTCGGCTATGGTTGTAGTCTTTGAAGTCTGGCTGACAGTCAGTGCTTTTGTATAGCCCTTAGCCGCCATTTCTGGTGACACGATAATCACCTTCAGACTCTCACCGTCTTTTAATGCGTATTTGCCGTTCTGAGTGAAGTAGAGGGTTCCTACACGTGTATTGATGCTTGCTGGCAGACCAGCTAAAGTCTTTTCAATCTTTACAGGATCCTTCTGATAGGAAAAGGCATCTATAGGTATGTAGTATGAACCTGTTACCTGATACTGGCTGCCAGTTTTCTCTATAAGAAGCTTGATAGGAGCATTCAGTTTCTTGAGATGAGCCAGGTCTAAGTCAACGCTGACTTCCTGCTCTTTATAGACTAACTGATCCCTGAAGGTTCCTTTATGGTAATAGTTCACGTAGCATTTCATGTCTACTACAGCCTGGTTAGCCAAGTCTTGAGCCGAAAGAATTTCAATCTCATTGTCTATACCGTTTGAGTTTGAAATAAAACCGAGGTTTGCAGCATTCTGAATCATGCTGTTACCCATTCCTCTGTTCTTTCTCTGGTCGTCATCCTTTATCAGTACCTTAGCGGTTGCCTGATATTGCGGTCTTGCATGACGTATGTAGAGATATCCCAATCCCAAACATACAATGAGTGATAGAACGAACCATTTCCAGTTGAGGATAAGAGTAGAATAAATCAGCTGGAAGTCAATAGATGACTTCTCTTCCTGCTCTTGATCACGTCCCAAATCAAAGTTCTTTGTTTCTTCCATTATTTTATGTTCTATTGTGTTTACACCTTTTTATATTCGTATAAGATAAATGATAGAATCTGTGCTATCTGCTTGCTGCTAGTTCTTTCAGATACTGTCCATAACCGTTTTTGAGCATCGGTTGGGCAAGTTTCAGCAACTGTTCTTTGTCAATCCATCCTTGTTTGAATGCGATTTCTTCCAGACATGCCACTTTCAGACCCTGTCTCTTTTCGATGACTTCTATAAAGGTACTGGCTTCCGAAAGGCTATCGTGGGTGCCGGTGTCAAGCCAGGCGAAACCGCGCTGTAAGGTTCTTACTTTCAGAGCCTTTTCTGTCAGATAGTGCTGGTTAACTGTTGTTATTTCCAACTCACCTCTTGCGCTAGGCTTGATGTTCTTAGCCACATGCACCACGCTGTTTGGATAGAAATAGAGTCCTACAACCGCATAGTTGCTCTTAGGCATTTCCGGTTTTTCTTCTATGCTCAGGCAGTTGCCGTTTTCATCAAACTCTGCCACACCATATCTTTCCGGATCGTTGACATAATAGCCAAATACGCTTGCCAGTCCTTCTTCTGCAGCTTTTACGCTTTCCTTGAGTAAACCCGTAAAACCGGCTCCATAGAAAATGTTATCACCCAAAACCAGACAGGCTGTATCATTACCGATAAACTTCTCGCCAATGATGAAGGCTTGAGCCAGACCATCGGGTGATGGCTGTTCTGCATATTCGAAGTGTACACCCAATTCACTTCCGTCGCCTAACAGACGTTTGAAACCAGGCAAGTCGAATGGGGTAGATATAATCAAAATCTCCTTGATTCCTGCCAACATTAGCACGGAAACAGGGTAGTATATCATTGGCTTATCAAAAATTGGTATCAATTGCTTACTGATACCTTTGGTAATAGGGTAAAGTCTTGTACCCGAACCTCCCGCTAATACGATTCCTTTCATATCTTCTCTATTTCTAATATAATAAAGTTGAATAGTCTTATCTTAAAAACGCGGCAAAGTTACTAAAAAAAGTTGAATGAGTGAAATCATAAGCCATAAAAATGCATTTTTTGATAAAAAAAGCACCTTTTTATATAAAAAACGTCGCTTTGATTTGGGTATTTACTGATTTTATTGTATTTTTGCAGAACAATTTAAATAGATATAGAAAATAAAATAATAAAGGAATGGGAATTTTTGCTAAACTATTCGGTCGTAAGGACGACGATAAAAAGGTAGGTGGAATGGAAGATTACATGACCTTGGTCCGTGTATACTTTCAGGCTGCACTTGCTTCTCAGTTAGGTATCACCAATTTGGCCATGTTGCCAGACTTGCGTGTCTTCAAGACAAGTCTGCATGTTCCGACGGTCAACAATCGTCTGGGGATTGGCGAAAAAGCACAGGTGAAGAAAATGATGAAGAATATCTATGATACGGATGATGCCTTCTTCAAGGAAATAGATTCCAGTATCCGTAAGAACTGCCACAAACTGCAGGATGTCAATGTATATCTTATCCAGTTCCAGAACTTTACGCAGGATCTGATGATGCTGATGGGTAATCTGATGAAGTTCAAACTCCGTTTGCCTAGCTTCATGAAGAATTCACTTTACAAGCTGACTGCTAAAACTGTAGAAGATATCTTCACTAAGAATGATTTCTCTGATGCCAGTGTGCTGAAAACCGTGCTTCAGTTGCGCCAGTTCAACAAGCGCTTGGCGTTCAGCCAGCAATGGGTAACCGACTTTACCTTCCAGGTATTGATGCTTGCCAAAAAAGAGCCACGTCCATCAGATGAAGACGTAGAAAAGGCAAAGCAGAAGATGGGAAAGTAACAAATGTTGCGCCCAAAATGAAAAAAAATAGCAGAATATTTGTTTTATTCAAATAATTCTCTTAAATTTGTAGCCAAAAAATAATAGTCATGAGTGCAAATGAGAAAACAATCAATACGTTTGCCACAAGAGTAAGGCAGATGATTCTTAAGTTTGACGAGGTCAAGCAGGAGAATGCTGAACTCTATGCGATGGTGGATGAGCGCGATGCCAAAATCAAGGCATTGGAGGAAAAGTTGGCTCAAGCGCAGAGTGATTACGACAGCTTGAAGATGGCGAAGATGATGACGATTTCTGACAATGATATGGAAGCTACTCAGAAGCGCATCGCCAAGCTTATCAGAGATGTCAATAAGTGTATCACACTATTGGGTGAAAAGTAAAAATCGGAACGATGGCAGAACAAGAACAAGATAAATTACTCATACGATTACACGTCTATGATACAGATCTTTCGGTAAGAATACCTAGGGAAGACGAGGAGTATTATCGTAAATCAGCTAAGCTGATAGATGATATTGTAAACTCATATACCAAGATTTTCAAAGGCAGAAAGAGCGATAAGGAAATCCTGTATATGGCGCTCATTGATGTGGCATTGAGATATGAGAAGGAATCGGATCGGAATGATACGAAACCTTATGATGATATTCTTGAGAAGCTTACCTCCGAGATTGAAGACGCTTTGAAATAAGAATATTAATAAACATATATATAATATAATGATAGTAACTATTATAGCAGCCTTGGTGGCGCTTGTTATCGGCGGTGCTGCTGGGTATTTCATTTTCCGTTATGTCATTAAGGGAAAATATAATGAAATGATAGAAGCTGCCAACAAAGAGGCAGAAGTAGTAAAAGAGAAGAAGCTTTTGGAAGTGAAGGAGAAATTCCTCAACAAGAAGGCGGAACTCGAAAAAGAAGTGCAGCAGCGTAATTCTCGCATCCAGCAGAATGAGAATAAACTGAAACAGCGCGAGATTTCTCTCAATCAGCGTCAGGAAGACCTCGGTCGACGCAAGATGGAGATTGATCAGTATCAGCAGCGTGTTGACAACGAGAAGAAACTCTTGTCTGTCAAGCAGCAGGAACTTGATAAGATGCAGAAACAGGAGCAGGCTAAACTGGAAGAACTTTCTGGTCTGAGTGCTGAAGAGGCTAAGCAGAGATTGATTGAGAGTCTGAAAGATCAGGCTAAACTCGATGCTGCAAGCTATGTGAATGAGATTATGGATGATGCCAAACTCAATGCTAACCAGCAGGCTAAGAAGATTGTGATTCAGACAATCCAGCGTGTTGCTACAGAAACAGCCATTGAGAACTCTGTCAGCGTTTTCCATATCGATAATGATGAGGTGAAGGGACGTATTATCGGTCGTGAAGGCCGTAACATCCGTGCCTTGGAAGCTGCAACTGGTGTAGAAATCGTAGTGGATGATACTCCAGAGGCAATCGTTATCTCAGCCTTCGACCCTGTTCGTCGTGAGGTTTGCCGTCTGGCTCTCCACCAGTTGGTAGCTGACGGACGTATCCACCCAGCCCGTATTGAGGAGGTGGTAGCCAAGGTGAAGAAGCAGTTGGATAATGAAATTATCGAAACTGGTAAGCGTACAGCTATCGACCTCGGTATCCATGGTCTGCACCCAGAGTTGATTCGTATCATCGGTAAGATGAAGTACCGTTCTTCTTATGGTCAGAACCTCTTGCAGCATGCCCGTGAAACCGCTAACCTCTGTGCGGTTATGGCTTCTGAATTGGGATTGAATCCTAAGAAGGCTAAGCGTGCCGGTCTTTTGCACGATATTGGTAAGGTGCCTGATGAGGAGAGTGAATTGCCACACGCATTGTATGGTGCCAAGATTGCAGAGAAGTATAAGGAAAAACCTGATATCTGCAATGCCATCGGTGCTCACCATGATGAGATGGAGATGAACACATTGTTGGCTCCAATCGTACAGGTTTGTGATGCTATCTCTGGTGCTCGTCCTGGTGCCCGTCGTGAGATTGTAGAGGCTTATATCAAGCGTTTGAACGATCTTGAAGCTATCGCCATGAGTTATCCTGGCGTAACCAAGACTTACGCTATCCAGGCAGGTCGTGAACTCCGTGTCATCGTGGGTGCGGATAAGATGAACGATGAAGAGAGCATCAAGCTTTCTGATGAAATCGCAACCAAGATTCAGAATGAGATGACTTATCCTGGTCAGGTTAAGATTACTGTGATTCGTGAGACTCGTAGTGTAGCTTACGCTAAGTAAGATAGAATTATATTTGAAGTTTAAATTGTCGTTTCTCTTCTGCAAGGTAGAGAGATGTATCTTGATAAAGCCGTACTCTGGAAAAAGGGTGCGGCTTTTCTTTTCCCTTTTCAGAATATGATGAAAGCAGAACAGAAAGTATTAAAGCGATTCAATAAAGGATGTGTCGACTATCATCTTTTGGAGGATGGGGACCGTATTCTTATTGCCTTGAGTGGAGGCAAGGATTCATTGGAACTTGTCCGTTTGCTGGCTCAGCGTGCCCGTATCTATAAACCTCATATCGAAGTGGAGGTGGCTCATATCATCATGGATAACATTCCTTACGAGACCGACCGCTCTTATCTGCAGGATTTCTGTGCAGAGAATGGCATCAAGCTTCATATCCTTCATAGTTCGTTTGATGAATCCACCGATCCCCGTAAGACCCGTTGCTTCCTTTGTGCCTGGAACCGCCGCAAGACGCTCTTCGAGTTTGCTGTAAATAATGGTTTTAACAAGATAGCCTTGGGCCATCACATGGATGATATCCTCGTTACCCTGCTGATGAATATCACCTTCGAGGGTTCTCATTCCACCATGCAGCCCAGTCTTCCTTTAAAACATTATCCGCTCACCATTATCCGCCCCCTTTGTCTGGTGCATGAGGCGGATATCCGTCAGGTGGCAGAAGAGTTGCATTTCACTAAACAGAAGGCACTATGTCCTTACGAAGAGACTACCCGCCGTTCGGATATGCAAGCCGTCTTCCTTCATTTGGAGCAGCTGAACCCTGAAGCCCGCTATAGTCTTTGGCGTTCAGTCTTTGGGGAATAAAATATAGTAGAAAAAGCAATAAAAACGAAAGTAGTTGCATGAGCACATGCAACTACTTTCGTTGTACAATGCAATAGGCTTCATTTGCCATCGAAGCCTATTGTATTTGTTCCTGGGTTAGACCGGAATACTTCTTGATTAGATTGATGTCAACACCATCGGCAAGCATGTTCTTAGCAATTTCCAAGGCTTTCTCATTCTTACTTCTTATTTCATGTCATCCGAGTTGAGTATGGTGATGGTCTTGCCCTCAATCCTGATGGCACCCTTCTCCTCGAATTCGGAGAGGCAGCGGAGGAGCGAGAACTTCTGGATGCCGAAGATATCTGCCATTTCCTGTCGGCTGACATCCAGCCGGATGGTTCTGCTCTGCTGTTCGGTAGCCATCTTGATGAGGTATTGCGCCACCTTCTCCTTGACGGAGAAAAGGGAGAGCATGCGCATTTTCTGCGAAAGGAAGATATCTATCCTTGACAGGTGCTGGATGAAGTTCCAGCGTATGCGCTCATCAGTATCTATTAGCAGTTTCAGTTCCGAAGGCCTCATGCGCAGGAGGGTGGTCTTCTTGCTTGTCTCCACGCTTACGGGCATCTCGTTATTATGTGCGAAGATATAGGCAGGGGCTATCAACATCGATTCGCCCAACCGCTCTATCTGAGCCTGCTTGCCCGACAATCCCGACATGCGGGCTATCATCTCCCCCTCGACAATGATGTCGGCATATCTGCAGGGCATTCCTGCCAGCACATAGGTTTCCCTGGCAGCAAGCTCCACCATCCTGTAGCTTACCATCGACAGTGCCTCTCTGATTTCCTCTGGAGTAAACCCCTCAAACACTGTGCATTTCTGCAAGGTAACGAATATTGATTCTTTCATACATTTAAGTTTTATATTCAATAACGCATTTTCCTCCGATTTATTGTTTGCTCAAAAAATAAGGCACTTTGCAACACTATCGAGAGTGTTATTGCAAAGTGCCTTTTAAACATGAAAACTTATCTTTTGTTTTTTTCCCCGAGTTTTACAGATTCTCCCTTAACTCAGTAGCTGCTGTTCTTATCCTATATATTTTTTGATGTCCTCTTCTACCGTTCCGTTTCCGGCAATGCCAAAGGTATCTACCAGTACCTTCAGTACGGCTGGTGAACAGAAGGCTGGGAGAGTAGGACCCAGATGGATGTTCTTTACGCCCAGATGCAGCAGGGCAAGAAGTACGATGACTGCCTTCTGCTCGTACCAGGCAATATTGAAGAAGATAGGAAGTTCGTTGATGTCGCTGGCTCCAAAGATCTCCTTCAGCTTCAATGCCACAACCGCCCAGGAATAGGAGTCGTTGCACTGACCTGCATCCAGCACACGAGGAATGCCGTTGATGTCGCCCAGATTGAGCTTGTTGTACTTGAACTTAGCACAGCCGCTGGTGAGTATCACTACATCCTGAGGAAGCGCCTTGGCAAACTCCTCGTAGTAGTTGCGACTCTTCATTCTGCCATCGCAGCCACTCATCACCACAAACTTGCGGATGGCTCCGCTCTTCACAGCCTCTACTATCTTGTCTGCCAGGGCAAAGACCTGGGCATGCGCAAAACCGCCGATGATCTCGCCTGTCTCTATCTCCCTAGGTGGCTGGCAGGTCTTGGCAAGCGCAATCACCTCGGAGAAGTCCTTGTGCCCGTCGGCACCCGCCTGGATATGCTTCCAGCCAGGGAAACCGGTAGAGTTGGTGGTGAAGACGCGGTTCCTGTAGCCTGCCGATGGCGATGGCGGTACGATGCAGTTGGTGGTGAAGACTACAGGACCGTTGAAGCTCTCGAATTCCTCCTTCTGTTTCCACCACGCATTGCCGTAGTTGCCCACCAGATGCTTGTACTTCTTGAGCTGCGGATAGTAGTGGGCAGGAAGCATCTCGCCATGTGTATAGACGTCGATGCCCGTGCCTTCGGTCTGGATGAGGAGATCTTCGATATCCTTCAGGTCGTGACCGGAGATGAGGATGCCCGGATTGCTGCCTGTGCCGATGTTCACTCTGGTGAGTTCCGGATTACCGTATGCCTGGGTGTTGGCCTTGTCGAGGAGTGCCATCACATCCACGCCGTACTTTCCTGTTTCGAGCACCACGCCCAGCAGCGTGTTCATATCAGCATCAGGGTTGCTGATGGTGGCGAGAGCACGGCAGATAAAGCTGATAATCTCGCTGTTCTCTTCTCCCAGATGGGCTGCGTGCTCGTAGTATGCCGCCATACCCTTCAGACCGAGCATGGTGAGTTCCTTGAGCGAGCGGATATCTGGATTCTCGTGGCGGAGCACGGATTCACGGGCGCCCTCTGCCTCATAGTCTGTCTTCTCGCCACCCCAGGTTACCTCCTGATAGGCAGGTAGGTGGATATTCATGCTTGCCGCCTTTTGCAGCAGCTGTTTCTTCAGTACGATGCCCTTATCTACCTTTTGCAGGATATCCTGGTCGTTGAAGTTGGCGTTGGTAATGGTGGTGAAGAGTGCATCCGTGAGGAAATGGGTTACCTCTGGTGTCGGCTCTTCGCCTATGCTATGCTGTATGGTTCCTATGCCACGAACCACGCTGAGCAGCAGATCCTGCCACTTGGAAGTTGTAGCCTCCTTACCGCAAACACCCTTGATGGTACAGCCTGTACCCTTAGCTGTTTCCTGACACTGGAAACAGAACATCTTGTTTTCTGTCATATTGCTATAAATTAATGAGTTATTTTAATGTTTTCTTCCAGGTGGCAATCTGCCATTCCTGGTTTCCGGCTGCAAAATTACGGCTTTAAAAATAATCCTACGGTAACAATTGTGACCGTAGGATATTAAAAAAACATAAAAAGAGTGTGGGGGAATGGATTTCTCCCTTCTTGAAGAGCATGATGATTAGATTGATGTCAACACCATCATATATTTATCCTTAAGGGAAAATAAAACTAGCCTTAAGGGAAAATAAATTTTACCTTAAGACTAAATATATTCTGTCTTCTGATGGGTTATGCATACGAGTGCATGCCCGTGAGGAAATAGTTCACACCGAAGTAGGTCATGGCGATACTTAGGAAGGCAAGGGTGATGTAAATGTGATATACCAGCGGCTTGCGGAAGACCGGCAGACTCTGCGTATGCACTACTACGGCATAAATCATAAAGGTGATGAGCGCCCACGTCTCCTTGCTATCCCAACTCCAGTAATTACCCCAGCTCACGTTAGCCCAGATGGCTCCGATGAAGATGCCGAATCCCATCGTGGTGAGGGCAGGGTAGAGGAAGAGACGGCTTAAATCCCGCAGTTCGTCGCCATGAGAGCGCATGCAGATGCCCATGATACCGCAGATGAAAGTCAAGGATAGCAGTGCATAGCTCATCATGATGATGCTGACATGGATGCTGAGTAACGGACTGTTCAATACCGGCATCATCTGTCCGATAGCAGGATCCATCTGGTTGATATGGCTTACCAGAAGGAAGAATCCTGAAATCAGGAAGCCGAATACCATCACGATGCGGATGCGCAACTGCATCAGAATACTGATAAGCATCACGAACCAGGCTACAGTCAGCATACTTTCATATCCGTTAGACATAGGTATGTTGCCGCTGATAATCCATCTCAATGCCAATCCGAAGGTTAAGGCAAGGAAGGATACGCCAAGCAGGATAGGCAAAGCGATGTTCAATGCCTTGATTTCTCTCTTCTTCGTCATGCGATAGATGGTGTAGAAGAGGGCAATGAAGCCCAGTGTGAGGTTTGCCATGAAGAGAATGGTTGCAAAAGGAAAGGCATTATTGATGCGTTCTGCCTTATACTGTGTAGCTGTTGGCAGCGAATTACCGCTACTAACCTCCTGATATTTCTTCATCTTGACGAAGAACTCGTTTACACGGCTCGTATTGCCTGCCTTTACATCACCATTCAGCAGGGAGAATACGTTCTTGATATAGAGTGCATGCTGCTGCTCTACGGCTTGCGGCAACTTATCCACCGGTGAAAACCAGGTGGTGGTACCCGCCTTGATGAAAGGATGATCCTTGGTAGCTTTCACGTTCTTGGTGAAGGTGTAAGGAAGAACTTTCAATGAGATACCTTCTCGCAATTCCATGATGATTTGTATCTTGCCATCGATATCAGCGGCTTGCTGATGGAACTTGTCCTGCTGACCATTGTAGTATTCCTGAACATACTGTCCGATGGTATAGCCACCCATCTCGCGATTGAAGAAAGTATTGAGTGAAGCATAGTCAGGCAGATTCATCGCTGTTTTCATTTCTCCGCTCTTGATCTTGATGAAAGGCTCGTTTGCCCAAGTATTTCCATAGAATACCCAACCAGAGAGTACCTGTTCTGCAGTCAATCCCTGATAGCTCCTGGCTCCATATATCTTCTTGCAGAAATCGAGGGCAAAGGTCTGTACCGGACAGATACGGTCGTTGTAGAGAATATGAAGTTCGCCAAACTTCTCTGCAGTTTCCTTTGGCAATACAGCATTTTGGAGATTGCCTGTTGCAGATTCTGCATGCAGTGTCTGTATATTGCTCATGCTGAGGATGAGTGCTGTTATCAACGCTCCCTTCTTAAGCAAAGGACTCTTCAGTAGTTTGCGATAACCGCCCTTAGGGTCGAAGAGCATCCATACGAGGGAGATGAAGAGCAGCGCATAGCCAGTATAGGTGACTGGTATGCCGTATGGATCGGCATTGATAGCGAGCACGCTTCCCTTGCCGTCTTCATCGTAAGATGACTGATAAAGACGGTAAGACCGGTGGGAATAGATGTTGTTCATCGAAACTTCGCCTTCGCTCTTATCATCTCCGTCTATTACGGTGAATTTTGAAGAATAGTCAGCCACGGCGTTGGTTCCATCGTGCATCTTCGCTTCAAACTTCTTCAGGCAGAGCGAGAAAGGCAGTTTCTCTTCCTTCATGCCCTGCTCTTCATCCTGAGCCATATAAGTATCTGTAGGCTGACCGATGCGCAGATGAATCATACCCCGTTTAGCCGATATATGTGTGAGCAATGCCCCGGCAAGGATGATGATGAAGGAGAGATGGAGTGCCAGCGTAGAAGCGCACTTCACTTTTCTTTTGATGATGTAGAAAGCACCGAGGGCAGCAAGTACTGCCCAGATAAGAATGAACCACCATGCTCCATAGTAGTGGGCATGGGCATAATCCGTGCCCTGGCTTTTTTCCACGATGGTGGCGGCAGCCATGCATACGAGCACAAGAATGTAAAGAATGAATATAATCTTTTTAACCATACTTAGTTGGAATCTTGATAGAATTTCCGTTGCAAAAATACGATATTATTCGGAGACGAGCAAGAGATAATCCGTATATTTGTAGATTCTGATAAAAAAAGCTGCCAAATGCTTTTGATAGCCTGGCAGCTTTTCTTATTTTTGTTTCTTCTTGTAATATCTTATGATTAGATAGAACGCAGGAACTTAACCACTGCATCACGATCGCTCTTCGATGCTTTGTAGAAGTTCATGGCTGAACTATAGGCATGACTCTTCTTGCTGTAGCAGTGCCACATGATTGCCTCTACCTCGTTACGGGCACGGCAGTCGTGCAGGCGGTCTTCTGCACCTGTGTTCAGATAGCTCAAGCCACGACCCCAGAGTGGAGTGGTGCGGCACCATGATCCATGGATGTCGTTTATCATATAGAGCTTGTGCTGAACGAAGTCTGAATATGGATAGATGGTCTGATTCTGATAGCGAGGCAACTTCTTGTCGGCGATGTACTTGGATGTTACGTAGTTATCGTCACCGGTCTTCCATGATGGCTTGTGACAGTTGGCGCAGCCCCATTCCATGAAGAGTTTTTTACCCTGCTGTACCTGTGGATCATTCAAGTTGCGGGCACGAGGTACTGCAAGTCCACGATGCCATACCATGAAGGCATAGAAATCGTCCATGCTCTGCTCAGGCTTGAATTTGTGCCATTGGTTGTCGAACTGGTTGGTTGTAGGGAGAAGCAAATTGTATACTTTCTCCTTGATGCCTTCGTCTGTATCGGCATAGTAAGGTGAGGTTGGATCCTTCTTGATGGCTGCAATCACATCCTTATTCTCTGACATAGCCTTTGCCCATGCTGGTTGTGTATAGAGAACAGGGCGGTCTTCACGAGTAACGTTTGTGATGTTCCAAATGGCATTTGCACCAGGACCATCCTGTAAACTACCACGGGTCAAGGCATAAGTGAAGCGCTTGACAATCCTTTTGTTCAATTCTGAGGTGTTTGGATCGAATGTGCTGCCATCTGCATGCACGCCACCAGTAGCGTATTTGCTATCTCTACCAAATTTTGTATAGTATGCTCCGTCGGTAAAGTCATTCTTGTCGGCATCCCAAAATGCTGGATTGATGTATTCTTTTACGTCAAGTCCAGCTTTCTTGAAGTAAGATGCCTCTGATGCGTACTGTGCCTTGATAGCTTCGTTAGGAATGGCATCTACCAGTCCTGTACCACCAATACCGATGGTAGATTCCAATCTTACAGCTACTGCACCATTGCCGGTTTCGTATGGAGTAGGACTGGTGTTGAAGGCACTCTTAGGGATTGAAATCTCAGGATAAATCAAATCAAACTTTTCGCCATCAGGGAACTGCATGGATGGTATCTCTTCTGTTTCCATCTTGTTGACGTGCTCCCAACTCATATTGATTTTGCTCTCATCGACAGGTGGCAAGAATGGAGACTGTGCTTGTGTCTGAGGCATACCTGTAACCTCAGCTACATAGCCACCATCATTGCTGTTGGCACCATCTACAGGATGATATACTACGAGCAGATAGCCGTTACCATTACCATAGCGGGTTTCATACTGTGCCTTGCGCTTGCCATGGCCATACTCTGGGTGACAGTCGATGCAGGAAGAGCGGACAGAAGCAGGACCTAAGCCCTTGAAGGCACCCGTGTTCCAGGTATACTGGCGCTCGAACATCTGCTCGCCGATAAAGAACTGCTTGAAGAGTTCTGGGTCGTTGTCAACGGCTGGTGTCTGGTCTGAGTAGCAGTTGGAATTCGTGTTATCTGTTGTACCCAGCTTACCACCTGGATACCACTCATCCGCAGTAAAGTTACCCACTTCCTTACCTACGTATGCGGCATCTGTTTCCTGAATTTCAACTTTGTTGTCATCGTCAGAACAGCTAGCCATTGTCGTAGCCAAAGCCAGGGCGAACGACATGTAGGCGTAATTCTTAAAATTCTTATTCATAATGTATTTTCTTTGTGATATATTATATTTAACCCAAATGACGTAGCTTCGCTTCTATTGAAGAAAGCAAAGCTACGTAATTCTTTATTTCTGTTGTTTCTGCTGTAATGGATAAATTACTTGGAAACCTTCAATGCACGGAACCATGAACCAGCTTTATTCAATTCATCATCCAAAGTGTTGATCTTGTCGATGCAAGTCTTTACTTGAGCATGTGCAGGATTATCAACGAAGGCGATACCGCTCTTCTTGGCAGACTCCAATGCAGCGATAGCCTCGTCGAGAGCTGTGTTCAATGCGCTGTAGCCACTGTAGTTATACTTCTTCATGATTGTCATCAATGAATTAGCAACAGGAGTTGTAGCAGTTACATCACGTGTACCATAGAGAGAGTTCTTGATAGAGTAGATGTTGTCCTGATAGTCGATGAATGAACGCTTGCTGTATGGTGACTCGATGTAGTCTTTAGACTCTTTTTTGCCTTCCTCTGTAATACCACCATGACCGGTAGCAACACGATAAGCCTGGCCGAGTTTCTGGGTGTAAACCTCCTGGCAGATGCTAGAGCAACCACCTACGAATACATTCTCCAAGGTCTCCTGCCATGTTGGGAACCAAGCCTTCTCGCCTGTGGCATTGAGGAGGAACTGACCGTAGCCGATACCTGCAGAAGAAAGGGCACCTGCGCTATCTTCCAGATCTTTAAGACCATCAATCACCCAATTGCAATTGGATGTCAACCAAGAACCGAGGGTTGCATCACCATTCCAACCATACTGGAGGAGTGAAGTCATGTTGTAGATGTCGCCAGCTACAGCGGCAGCAAATGCCAACTCATCAATACCCTTCACAGATGTCATGCCTGCTTCTGTCTCGTTGGCATTCAGCATGGCTGCAGTACGTTCAGCACCATTGCGGAAGAGTACGAACTCCAATCCGTGGAAACCGATTACTGATTCGAAGTGCTGGTGTTTTGTATAGATAAACTGAGCAGGGTTTGAACCCTTGATACCGGAGATGATGCTCTGATTGTTGAGTGCTTTTACCATCTGGTCGTGGTCGAGTGGCCATGAGTCGATGTGTGGGTCAATCTCGTTGTTGGCTGCTGCACCATAGAGGAATGCCTCACTGCGCTCCCATTCACGACGAGCGTTCTTGAAAGCCTCGCAGGCATCGGTGATATCTGCATCGCTCAAGTTGCCAGCCTTGGCGTTGGCGTATGCCTTGTCGCATGCATCCTTCAGAACCTTGGCATAGTCTCTCAAATCCTTGTAGGTAGGATTGATAATGTCGTTTACATAAGTGTTGGCAACAGCCGATAATTCTGTTGCTGGTACTACGTTACCCTCTGTTACTGGGTCATCATCATCGCTACAAGAAGCGAAACCCAAAGATAAGGTCATTGTTGCTACGAACAAGAATGCCTTCTGGAAAACTTTTTTCATTTTTTTCTTTGTTTTTTATATTTGAATATGAAAATTATAAACTATGATACGGCTGCTTCCCTAGATTTAGAGGAAGAAGCCCTGATAAGCGATGCCGATGTTTACGGCTGGCTCATTGTTGTACTTAGAGTGGAAGATGCGCTGATTGTACTCTGCCTTTACACAGACTTGTGGGAGAGGGAAGTAGTTGATACCTGCTGCTACAATCTTGCGGTTGGTCCACTTGGCGGTGGTATTGTGAACGGATGAATCGTAATACTCGAAATGACCGAACACATACAGTTTCTGGTTATCTTCACGCAACTTGGAAATCTGGGAGAAAACATCATAGCCTGCTTCCACCATGGTAGCGATGGCATGACTGCCGAAGTATTTGCCGCTGCCTGATTCATTAGGCTTGACATTCGCCGTACCAGGATATACAATGCTGGTAATGGCTGTAGCATCGCTTACATAGCCATAATCCACGTTGCCTCTAATTTTCCAGTTGTACTTGTTGTAGGTGAAGTCTAAGGCACCTACATATACATTTCCCTTGATGTTTTTGTGCTGGGTATCCAGCGGGGTGGTGTTGCCCATCGCCTTGCCGTAGTAACCGCTCAGTCCGATGCGCAGACCAGGAATACTGTAGTTATCTACACGGGCAGCTACGGCATATTTGTTGGCTACCTCAAACTCGTATGGACTCTTGGCACCGCCCTGAATCCAGTTGCTGCGACTGAAACGATAGGCGTTCAAGCCAGCCAGAAACTGTGCCTCATAGCGGAACTTACCGCTCTTTCCCCAGAAACTGATACCAGTCTGGTGCCAGGTGCAGGGCAGAATGGTATTTTCGCCTTCCGGACGATAAACAGTAAAGAAATTCAATGGCTCGTGATAGGCATTGGTCAAACCTACAGGTACCACGATGTGACCAGCCTTGATGTTAGCCCATCGACCGAATGATTTCTGAATCCAGAACTGTTCAAGTTCCACCTCGCCACCTTTCTCTACCTCCTGTTCATACTCGATGGCTTCCTCAGCCTCGTATTCGATAGACTGTCCGGTACCTCCGTGTTCAAACTCAATCTCAGTACCCATGGTCCATCCCTTTCCGAAGTCGTAACCCAGGTAGATTACTGCATGAGGAATGTCGAAGCGTCCGTGGTCGGGTGCGTTTTTATAAGCGGTGGCGTTAGAGTAGCGTTTTCCAGCGTCGCTATAGAAGTTGCGGCTCATGGCAACCTCGCCATAACCACCTACGCTGAGGCGCTTGCCATTCACGTGCTGCATCACGCTGTCGGCAGCCACAGTTTGTGCACTTGCCGTTGCCAAACCAGCAACGAGGGCAGCGGACATCAATCCAATTCTTAAACTGTTCATCTTTAATATTTTGAAATTATTGTTATCGTATAATTTTATATAAAGAAAAGAGCGCGGATGTCTGTTTGCGGTCTCGACACTTTAGAGACCTAGTATCTCCTTAAAGCCAATCTGACTTGATAAGGAATTACGCAGCTCTGCCGCTCGGGAATGGCAATCATCACCGCGCTCTTTCTCGATTTCGGGTGCAAAGGTACGAGGTTTTAAAAAATCTTGCAATACCTAAAAATCGGTAAACTGTGGCATCCCCATTTCTAGGTATTGCGAGTTTCGAAACTTTTTTGTATATTTGCAACCGAAATAGAAACATTATGAATGTTCTTGATACAAGGATGTTTTCATTTAAGGATAAAAGAAGATGAAAAATCAGAAGATGTATGAAGCTGACGACAAGATGATCAGCATCATTAGAGACAATTACAACATCTTGCAGAGCCTGGGCAGCTTCGGCATCAACCTGGGCTTTGGTGATAAAACTGTGCGCGAAGTTTGCGACGAGCAGAATGTGGATACTTATACATTTCTGGCTGTGGTAAACTTTACAATTAATGGTTACAAGGAGTATGACAATGCCGACCGTTTGTCGTTACCGACCTTATTGCATTATCTCAAGGCATCCCATGTCTATTATATTGATTTCCAGTTGCCTTTCATCCGTAAGGAACTCGTTGAGGCTTTGGATGAAAAGGATAATCTGGCACGCCTTATCCTCAAGCTTTATGATGATTATGCCCATAGTATCACTAATCATATGCGGTATGAAGAAAAGATGGTATTCCCTTATGTTCAGGCACTTATAGATGGTAATGCCAATGCAAACTTTGATATAGAAACCTTCTCGAAGCACCATGCTCAGGTAGATCTGAAGTTAAAGGAACTCAAGAGTATCATTATCAAGTATTTGCCTTCTGATGGCTTGCATAATAATCAGCTCAGCGCCACTCTTTATGATATATATAATAATGAGGAATGGCTCACCCATCACTCTGAGGTAGAGGAAGAAATCTTTATTCCTGCAGTAAGAAATGCAGAGCGTAAACTGAAGCAGAACGATGTGAGTGCCAAGATTTCGAGCATGATTAATCAGACTCCGATGAGTGACGAACAGTTGAGCGACCGTGAGAAAGATGTGATTGTTGCTTTGGTTCAGGGAATGACCAACAAGGAGATTGCTGACCACCTGTTTATCTCTATCAATACGGTCATTACGCATCGCAGAAACATCGCCCGAAAGCTTCAGATTCACTCTCCTGCAGGTCTTACAATTTATGCCATCGTGAACAATTTGGTTGATATTTCTTCTGTAAAGCTGTAGTTTATCTGTGGAATATCAGTTTAAATAATGTTATTTTTTCTAAAATGATAGCGCCTTCCTCTCACATGAGGGGAAGGCGCTATCATTATATTTAGGTATGTGATGATTCTGCATCACTATTTATGGTGAAGGCTAGATCATATTGATGTCAACAAAACCATGCATCACAGCATAAATGGTGAGTGAAGACACACTTTTTAATCCCAGTTTTTCCTGTATTTTCTTGCGATGGGTAATCACAGTAGTCAGTCCGATACAGAGTTGGTCGGCTATCTCTTTGTTGATTTTCCCTTGTGCTACCAGAGATAATACCTCTATTTCTCTATCCGACAGAACTTTTTCCTGAGTGACAGGGGGCATGGCAGGGATATGTTCGCCATGAGGGTGACCGGAATGCTGCAGGTTGAGAAGCTCTTTTATCAGGTATCCTTCTGGTATATTGACGCAGAGACAATGAAATTCTGCAAGTTGCGAATTGGGATCGTTGCTGGGTGTTAGAACGATCACATGGCGGTTCCTGTTGCCCTGTGTGAAGAAGTAACGGTGTTCCAGTACAATGTGCATAGATACAAAGCTATGAACAAAGTGGTCTGGATTGTTTGCCTCGTACTGACGGAACGAACCGAAGGTCGAGATTTTCATCATGGGCATCACCGACTCAAGCAGTTGTCTGAGTCCCATTGCGGCGAGTGTATTGCTCTCTACTATTGCCATTTCCGGCATCTGTTTGCCAGCCATGGCTTTCATCATTTCTTCATTCATCTCTGTTTATTTTACTTCTGCTAGTGATAGTTGAGTTATACTTATATCTTGTTTTTACAAGAATGGAGTGAGTACCTTTGCGGCAAACCATCCTTTGAATCTTTGCCAGCCCGTACGCCACTCTCTCCAGTTCTTCTCATTGAGTAAGAAACTGTCTTTCTTTTCCCCATCAAAGAGCTGTACCAGTTGTTGTGTAGTACAAGAATCCACAATCACTGCATTCTCTTCATAGTCCCAGCGCAGGCTTCGGGCATTGAGATTGGCACTGCCCACGGTACAGAACTTGCCGTCTACCATGATAATCTTGGTATGATGGAAGCCCGGCGTATACATCCAAATATTGCATCCTGCCTTCATCAGTTTGTGCGCATTATAGAAACCACAGTCAGGAGTCAGCGGAATGTCGCTCTTGGTAGAGAGCATGATTTCTACCTTTACTCCTCTTTTCACAGCATTCTTCAATGCCTTTTTGAGTTTATGACTCAAGGTAAAGTAGGGGCTGATGAGCTTGATGCTGTCCTGTGCATCATTGATGGCATTCACATAGAAATATCGGATGATATCCTTTGTAATATGCGGTTCGCGGTTGATGATGCCGACCATCTTTCTGTAGGCTGTTGCTGTCGTATCTGGCTTGAGATTCTCTACCAGATAATCCTTCTTCTTATATCTCCAGAACTCAGTGCTGTGCACATTCTGTCTGCTCACCTTGTTCCACATCTTGAGGAATATCTTCTGTAGGGTATTCACCTCGCTTCCGTCGATGCGACAGTGCATATCGTGCCATTCTCCTACAACCTTCGTACCTTTTATATAATAGTCGGCAACGTTCATACCGCCTGTGTAGGCTATCTGCCCGTCGATGACAACGATTTTACGGTGATCACGGTTGAAGATTGCATGTACCCATGGAAACTTAAGGGGCTTGTATTCATAAATCTCTATACCATTGGCACGGATTTTCTTGAGATGTCTCTTTCGCAGAGGCTTATTGTTGGAAGAGTTTCCGAAACCATCATATAAGGCTCTCACCTTCACACCCTCCTTGACTTTCTGAGCTAGCAGGTCGAAGAGGAGGGAGGCGATGCTGTCGTTGCGAAAGTTAAAGTATTCCAGGTGTACACTATGTTTAGCCTGTCGGATTGCCTGGAACATATCATCAAACTTTTCCTGACCATTCATCAGTAGGGTTACTGAATTATCGTGAGAAAAGCTGACTCCTTTCCCACGAAGCTGATTAACGATCAATGAATCGCTAGTCTGTGCGCTGCACAGCGAACTGGCAAGCATCAGTGTTATCGTTGTTATTATCTCTCTGAGTCTCATGTCAACTCCTAATAATCTATTTGCTATAAATTATTAATTATAAATTGTTAATTAAAATCACACCATGCAGGCATAGTGATCTACAATGCCCTTTAAATGATTATCCTTGTCTACAACCAGTACCGTATGCACCTTATACTTGTGCATGATGCGCTGAATCTCCGAAATCTTCGTCTTCGGAGTCACCATTTTCGGAGTGGTGGTCATGATGTCGCTTACAGTCTTGTTAAAGAATTCTGCCTGCCATTTCTCCATGGCGCGTCGGATATCACCATCGGTAATAAGTCCGATAACGTGGTTGTCTTCATCCAATGAGATACCCAATCCCAGTTTGCCCTTGCTTACGTGGATGATAGCCTCGCCCAGGTGCATTTCCTTAGGAATGATAGGCATATCATCGCTGCGCATCACATCTTCTGCTGTGGTCAGCAGTCGTTTGCCTAATTCTCCACCAGGATGGAACTGTGCAAAGTCACGAGGCTTGAAGTGGCGTACCTGCATCAGGGCGATAGCCAGTGCATCACCCATAGCCAATGCTGCAGTAGTACTGCTGGTAGGGGCGAGGTTCAGCGGACAAGCCTCCTTCTTTACCTTTACGGTGATATGATGGTTGGAGTATTTTGCCAGCAGAGAATCTGGATTTCCGGTGATGGAAATGATTGGAATATTCATGTGGAGTACCATCGGGATGAAACGAAGCAGTTCATCGGTCTGACCGCTGTTACTCAGTGCCAGCACCACATCCTTGTCGGTCATCACACCGAGGTCGCCGTGATAGACATCCAGTGGATTGATGTAGAAGGCTGGTGTGCCTGTAGAGGCAAGTGTAGCTGCAATCTTGGCACCTACGTGTCCACTCTTGCCCACACCTGTAACAATAATCTTGCCTTGGCAATGATACATCATGTCTACTGCTTTCTCAAAGTTGTCGTCCAGATAAGGTATCTGGTCGAGGATGGCCTGCGCCTCGTCTCTAAGAGCCTGTTCGCCATAACCGCGAACAATCTTATCATCTATATTGTTATTTTTATCGGTCATTTCTAAATCATTTGAATTGGCTTTCCATTCGTACGCCGAACGTTGTTTCTTCATTCTTCACTTACAGGAGTTCTTCTATAAGTGATTCCAACTTGTTTAATTCCAGCATATTGGCAGCATCGCTCTTGCCCTGGTCTGGGTCTGGATGTACTTCAAAGAAGTAGCCGGTAGCTCCGAAAGCTTTAGCCGCCTTTGCCATTGCTGGAACGAACTTACGGTCGCCTACCGTCTTGCCGTCACCTGCACTCGGGCGCTGAACGCTATGGGTACAATCCATGATGACATTTGGCACAATCTCCTTCATGTCAGGGATGTTTCTGAAATCTACCACGAGATTGTTATAGCCGAAACAGTTGCCGCGTTCTGTGAGCCAAACTTCCTTGGCACCGCTCTCCAATGCTTTTTCTACAGGATATTTCATATCTCTACCGCTCAGGAACTGTGCCTTCTTGATGTTGACGATTTTACCAGTCTTGGCTGCAGAAACCAGAAGGTCGGTCTGTCGGCAGAGGAAGGCTGGAATCTGGAGAATATCACAAACTTCGCCTGCTGCTGAAGCCTGATAACTCTCATGAATATCTGTTGTAACCTGAAGGTTGTACTTCTCCCTGATATCTCCCAGCATCTGGAGTCCTTTCTCCAGTCCTGGACCACGGAAAGAGTGGATGCTGGTACGGTTGGCTTTATCGAATGAAGCCTTGAATATGATTTGGGTTCCTAACTTTTCGTTGATGCGGACGAGTTCCTGAGCTACTGTTTCCAATAGTTCCATTGACTCGATGACGCAAGGACCTGCTATGAATGTTGCCATATTTTTTATAGTTTATAGTTTATAGTTTATAGTTAATAGGGAATAAACCTGCTATTAACTGTAAACTACAAACTGTTAATTATTAACTTGTTTAATTGTAATCTCACGTTGTGGGAACGGAATCTCGATGTTGTGATCGTTGAGCGTATCGTAGATGCACTCCATAATGGTGGCATCGTCGATGGCTTGGGTAAGCACGTTCACCCATACCACAATTCTGAGTGTGATGCAACTGTCATCGAAACTCTTCAGTAACACCTTCACACCTTTGTCCTGATAGATACAGTCAAGTTTTATCAGGGCATCGATGAGAATCTGTTTCACTTCCTTCACATTGCTGCCATAAGCAATACCTACCTCCAGAATATCCAACTCATAACCATGATTCTTGGTCATGTTCTTGTAGTTTTTGGAGAAGAGCTGCGAGTTCTGGAAGGCTATGACCGAACCGTCGGTAGCCTCCAGCATCGTAGAGGTATAACTGATACTGCTTACCTTACCACGGGTGCCGTCACAGATGATATAATCACCCACCTTCACACGGCCCATCATCAGAGAGATGCCGTAGTAGATGTTTTCGAGAATATCCTTTGATGCAAAACCCAGACCAGTTGATAAACCGGCAAAGATAGCTAGTAGCCATGATTTACCAACCTGGAACACATTCAAGGCTATCATCAGCCAGATACCCCAGATAATCACCTGCATCACGTTTTTGAACATCACAATCTTTGAGGCAGCCGACGCCTGGTCTGCTTTCTCGAAGTGATGACGCATGAAATCTACAGAAGTAATGTTGATGTAGTTGAACAGGAAGTACAGACAAGCTACCACTGAAATACTGAAAAGCGATGCAGTGAAGTTGCTGGTCTTGATGTAATCCTTATTGAATATCTCCCATGTCGTATCACTCATGTTGAATACATCTGCAGCCCAATAGATAGAGATGATGAACGAGAGTACACCTGAAATAGGGAGCAATACCTTATAGATAAAGCGATACAGCCATTTGTCGGTAATCGCCTTGTCTGCCAGTTTTTTACGCTTGGCATATACGCTGAGCCATCCTTCGCAACAGGTGATGGTAAGCACGCAGGTAAGCTGCATGGTCCACCAGATGATAAGCTGGACGGCAAGCAGTGTGAAACCTATCCAGGCAAAAATGGTACTTACTCCGAATACGGCAAGCGATATGAATGCGTATGTCTTGTCGGTACGCAATACCTGATTGTGTTTTCTGCCTATCACATTCCACTGCCAGAGAGCGCAGAGCAGAAGGACTGGTGGAAAGATAAGGTTTACCAGGTCGTTTGGTATCAGGATGATACGGAACACGATAACGATGAAACCTACCAGCATCAATGGCGAATAGATACGGAAGGTATTCTTAATCTTATCGTTGTCTACACGCAGCAGGATAGATACCAGAATGACGCCAACCAGCCAGGAATATTCTACCAGCAGCTGGCTTGCCATAATCACGAAGTTCTGGGTAACCGCCATTCTTACGATACCCAGGATGAATGCGAAGGTTACTACCGTCATCGCCATGATAAGGCATGGTCGTTTTGCCATAAAACTTTCCTTTCTGTTCTCGAACATACCATGCTTCATGAGTTGGGTAATTACGATGCGGATGGTAAAGAGATTGAGGAAGATGGAGATGAGACCCCAGAAGATGATGATACCGAAGAGGATGAAGATGATACGTACATCCCATTGTGACATCATGCCTGGTACGGGCTTGTATTTCTCGGTTACAGACGTCTTCGCCTCCTTATAGTTCATGCTGAAGTTACGGAGTATGCGCAGATAGTTGTCGCCTCCATTATTGAAGATGCTGTTCTGGATATCTTCGTATCTGCGGTTGGCATAGTCGTTGAGTGCCTGTAACTTACGGTCGGTTCTGTCGTAAGCCTGCACATAGGCTTGCAGCTGTTTCTGTTTCTCTACCAGCTGGCGGCGGATATTGACAGCCAGAGTCAGGTCAACGTTTCGGTTCACCTGTGCTTCTTCGCTGAGAAACATGGTGTTCATGCCGTAGAGATAGTTGATGAGCGAATCGAAACGCGCCACCTCAACATTGTTCTTCTTGATCATCTGGCGGAAAGGAACAGCCTTCGACTTAAACTTCTTAAACTGCTCTGTAGCCTCATGACAGGCATACGTCATGTCGAAAATATACCCATTGCGCTGCGAATAGAGCATGATGGAGTTCTGGTCAGCCTGTTTCACAATACTGATGAGCTCCTGAATCACAGCCAACTGTTGAGCCTTGGCAGTTTGGTTCTGTTTCTCCAAGTCTATGTGATAGTTGGTCAATTCTGTACGCAGCATATAGAGCGTTGTGTCCAGGTTGGCTTCCTTGAGCACTGCGTTGCTTGGCAGCACGAATGCCACCATCAGCAGAATTATGATGTATAGTCTCTTCTTCATATTTAGTAAATTTGACTGCAAAGTTATTAATAATTCGCGAAAAAGCAAAGAGAAAATCGCCTTTTTTGATATATTAGCACCTTTACGTTCGGTTTTTAGGGTTATCTTTTGCATTTTTCATATAAATTGATTACATTTGCAACGTCAAAGGATACGTTAATTAATCAGATAAGAAAATGAAGATACTCATAGCAGATAGTGGCAGTACCAAGACCGATTGGGCTCTGGTTGATGAACAGGGTAACTTGATGGTTACCTGTAAGACGCAGGGCATCAGTCCGATTCATCAGAGTGATGCCGAGATTTTGGATGTATTGTGTAAGGAACTTGTTCTGTCAGAGCAGCCTCAGGAGGTTTTCTTTTATGGCAGTGGAGTAACCGAGGCGATGAAGTCTCGCATGAAATCACTCTTGCAGCAGTCTTTTCCCGAAGCCAAGGTTGAGGCAGAAGGTGATATGCTGGGAGCAGCCCGTGCCCTCTTTGGCAAGAAACCGGGTATCGCCTGTATTTTGGGAACCGGTGCCAACAGTTGTCTTTACGATGGAGAGAAGATTGTGATGAACACGCCTCCGTTGGGATATATCCTGGGCGATGAGGGTAGTGGGGCAGTAATCGGCAAACTTTTCCTCAATGGTATCTTCAAGGGCACTTTGCCTGTATCGCTAAAGAATAAATATCTTGCCTGGTCGGGCTTGGATTATCCTACTATTATTAATAAGGTGTACAGACAGCCGCTTGCCAATCGCTTCCTGGCTTCCATCTGTCCTTTTATCTCAGAACAGATAGCAGAAGGTGAGAAACATGAGAATGGAACCGACGAACTGAATGAAGCCATGTCACTCTATCGCATGATACTGGAGAGTTTCAATCAGTTCTACGCAAAGAATCTCACACCTTATATTAAATATGTCAAGGCGAGCACCGAGGATATAAGCCAGTTGGAGCCAGGCATGAAGGCATGGCATTCATCCTTGGAAGAAGAAATTCCGATGCTTGGTTTTGTTGGAAGCATTGCCCATTACTTTGAGTCTCCTTTGAGAAATGTGATGGAGGATGAGTTTCATCTCAAGATTTCCCAGATTTTGAAAGCTCCGATGCCGGGGTTGATAAAATATCATATTAATTAAGCAATTTTTGCACCAAAATGTATTTTATGCTACATTTTGGTGCTTTTTCGTTAAAAAATGTAGGTTGCGCAACATTTTATACGTAATTGATTAACCAAAACATACCCTATTGTGTCTGTTTTTTATCTATCTTTGTCCCCGAAAAAGTAAATGCAAACAACGATAAATCGAGGCAATCCTCATAACCGAGGCTTATACCTTATTTATATAAAGGCAATATTCGACCTATGTTACATAGGTCTATATTAAACCTAGAAGCAACAATTATTAATTTAAACCTAAAGTAATTATGAGAAAAACATCTCAGAAATTCTCGCAGAGCCACATGCTCTGCAAAGTTGCTCTGGTAGCCATCATGTTGGTGTTCCAGGCAATGTTAGGAATCGGAGCGGGTGTCCTCAATGCTCAGACGGTTAAGGGTACTGTCATCTCTGGCAGTGACAATGAACCATTGATTGGTGCAAGTGTCATGGTGCAGGGTACAAAGACGGGTGCCGTTACTGACCTGGATGGTAACTTTACCATTGAAGCAAAGAATGGACAAACACTCGAAGTTTCGTATCTGGGCTTTATCACCCAAAAGATTAAAGTTACAGGTTCGACAATCAACGTAACCTTAAATGAAGACAAGCAGTCACTTGATGAAGTTGTCGTAGTAGGTTACGGTGTTCAGAAGAAAAAGCTGGTGACGGGTGCCAACATCAACGTGAAGGGTGATGACATCGCCAAGTTGAACACTTCCAATCCGCTTCAGGCGCTCCAGGGACAGACTCCTGGTATGAGCATCATCTCAACATCCGGTCAGCCGGGTTCCGGTTTGAAGGTAAACATCCGTGGTATGGGTACCGTGAGTGGTTCTGATCCGCTTTACATCATTGATGGTGTACGTGGTGACATCGCTTCTCTGAATCCAGCAGATATCGAAAGTATTGATGTGCTGAAGGATGCGGCATCGGCTGCCATCTATGGTTCGCAGTCGGCCAATGGTGTGGTTCTGATTACTACCAAGGGTGGTAAGGAAGGCCGTGCCGTGGTTAGCTTCGACGGATATGTGGGTTGGCAGAACAAGCCACGCAGCATTGATATGCTCAATGCTAGGGAGTATATGGCTATTCTGGATGAGGCTGCCATCAACTCGGGCAAGAATGCCTACGACTGGAGCAAGTACAAGAGTATCTATGATGCCAATGGCGATTTGATTGATACCGACTGGGTAGATCAGATGTTTGTGAAGAATGCCAAGACTTCTTCATATAATATAGGTGTAAATGGCGGTAGCAAGACTGCCAATTATGCCATGACGCTGGGTTATATGAACCAGGAGGGTATTGTTGGCGGCAAGGACGTCAGCAATTATGAACGTTACAACTTCCGTGTCAATTCCGACTGGAAGGTGAAGGACTGGTTGAAGGTGGGTGAGCAGATCAGTTTCATCTATACCCAGAATACGGGTATCGCTGTGGGCAATGCTTACAACAACACTCTGCGCAGTGCCTTCAATACCTCTCCATTGTCGCCAGTCTATAGCGACAACAACAAGTATGATTCTCCTTTCAATGATACCAGCAACAGCGACTGGTATAATGCCGATGGCAACCCATACGGCTTGATGATGACGAACAATAACAATCAGACGAATGCAGCCCGTTTCACCGGTAATGTGTATGCGGAGATTGAGCCTATCAAGAACTTGAAGTATCGCACTGTAGTAGGTTATGAATATTATGCAAGCGATTACCGTTCGTTTACTCCTCTCTATCAGTTCTCTATCTATAGTTACAACACAGCCAACCGTACCAGTGTGAACCAGAATATGGGACATAACTGGCAGTTGACCTGGACCAACACCCTGTCTTACGACTTCAAGGTAAAGGAGCATAGCTTCACTGCCTTGGCAGGTATGGAGTCCTGGCGCTTTGATGGCGTAGGCGTAAGTGCATCCAATGCCACCCTGAAGAGTGGCTTTTCCGACTGGAACCATGCTTATGTAAGCAATGGTACAGCTGCCACCGCTACCGATGGTCTGGGTGCCAGCGGTGCTCCTTCTCTGTCACAGCGCATGGTGAGCTACTTTGGTCGTGTGAGCTGGAACTGGAAGGAAACCTATATGGCAACAGCTACCCTGCGTGCCGATGCTTCTTCTAAGTTTGCCCGTGGCAACCGCTGGGGCTACTTCCCTTCTGTTTCTGCCGGTTGGATTGTAACCAATGAAAAATGGGTGAAGCCTCTGCTCAAGGTGCTTGATTATGCCAAGGTGCGTGCAAGCTGGGGACAGGTTGGTAACCAGAATATTGGCGACCTGATGTTTATTTCTCCTATCTCAACATCGGGTGCTTACTATAACTTCGGTACGTCTTTGGGTGCTGACGGACAGTCAAATTACTATGGTGCTTACGAAAGCCGTCTGTCTAACGAGAATGTGAAGTGGGAAACTTCAGAACAGTTGGACTTCGGTTTGGATCTGCGTCTCCTGGGCAAGTTGAATGTCAACATCGACTGGTATAAGAAGACCACCAAAGACTGGTTGCTGGTTAAGCCTATACCAGGCACAGCCGGTACGGGAGCCCCTTATTTCAATGGAGGTGACGTAGAGAATACCGGTATAGAAATCGGTTTGGGCTGGAACGACAACATTGGTAGAGATTTCAACTACTATGTGAATGTCAACGGTGCCTATAATAAGAATAAGGTGGGAAGCATCCCTACATCCGATGGTATCATTCATGGTACCGATGGTAATGGTCAGCTCTATGATAACTCTACCGAGTTCTACCGTTGCAGCAATGGCGAACCAATCGGTTACTTCTGGGGTTACAAGACCGCTGGTATCTTCCAGAACCAGAAAGAAATCAACGAGTGGGTAGCGGCAGGCAATGGCGTACTTCAGGGGTCTTCTGTAAAACCTGGCGATGTAAAGTATTACGATGTCAACCACGATGGTACCATCAATGATGCCGACAAGGTAAACCTGGGCAATGGTATGCCAGACTTTACCTATGGTTTCTCACTCGGTTTCGACTACAAGGGACTCGACTTCTCTGTAACCGCCAACGGTTCTGTAGGCAACGACATCGTTCAGAGCTACCGCAATGTAGGTGCCAAGACTGCCAACTACACTTCAGCTATTCTGCAGCGCTGGACAGGTGAGGGAACATCCAACAAATATCCACGTGTAACAGAGACCAATGTGAACTATCAGTTCTCCGACCTCTTTATCCAGGATGGTGACTTCCTGAGAATCAGCAACATCACCTTAGGTTATGATTTTGCCAAGCTGCTTCATCAGAAGTTCGTATCTCAGGCCCGTTTGTACTTCCAGGTTCAGAATGCGTTTACCTTTACCAAGTATGACGGCATGGACCCAGAAATCGGTTATGGTGTCAACAGTTGGGCATCAGGCGTAGATTTGGGTTACTATCCACGTCCACGTACCTTCATGGTAGGTTTGAATCTTAAGTTCTAATTTAAAGGAGATATCATTATGAAGACAAATAAAATAAAGATAGCCGCTTTGGGTATTTTGGCTATGGGAGGTCTGGCATCTTGCAGCGACAGTTGGCTGGATGTGGCTTCCAAGACAGAATCAAATTCCGGCAATTTCTATAAGAGTCAGGAAGATGGACTTCGCTCGCTCTATGCCTGCTACGACGGTTGGCAGCGTACCGTTTCAGATGGTCCTTCGTTCACCGTCTATCAGTTGACCGAGACGATGAGTGATGAGTGCTTTGGCGGTACGGGTAACACCGATGGCCGCAACACGCAGATTCTCGACCGTTTCGACATGAATCAGGCACCGTCTTATACCGATATGCACGAAATCTTGTGGAAGAGCTATTATGCAGCCATCTTCCGCTGCAATGAGTTTATCGATAAGGGTGAAGGCATTACCTGGGATGATGAGAATGCAAAGAACACCTATCTGGGTGAGGCTCATGCCCTTCGTGCCTTGTGCTATTTCGATATGCTTCGCCTTTGGGAGAACATCCCGCTGCTGGAACATGCCACCAGCGAAGTGGTTCCTCAGGCTGCTCCTGACTCCGTATATAGTCTGGTATTCAGAGATTTGAAGTATGCCATCGAGCATATTCCTGCCAATGCCTATCCTAAGAAGGATGCGGCTACCAACGATGGACATATCACCAAGTATGGTGCCGAGGCAATTCTGGCTCGCGCATACCTCTTCTATAGTGGCTATTATGGCAAGGAGCCTGATCAGCTGGGCTTGACCAAGGCGGATGCCCTGGCAGCCTGTGAGGATATCATCGCCAGTGGCGAGTTCAGTCTGGTACCTCGATTCAGAGATTTGTGGCCAGCTTCTGCTGATGACAAGAGCGGTGACCACGTAGGACTTTGGGCACATGAGAACTCTTCCTGGGCTGGTCCTGGAAACCCAGAGACCATACTCTCGATGAAGTTTAACTACACAGCCGACTATAATGGCAACAATGATGGTAACCGTTTCCAGGTGATGATAGGAATGCGTACCGGTAGTCTGGTTTACGAAGGCTATGGCCAGGGTTGGGGTGGATGCACTGTTACACCATCCATTGCTTCAGCCTATGCTACGGGTGATACCCGCCATTCAGCCTCTATCATCGATGCTTCACAGTTGAAGGATTACGAGGACACCTATCTTGCCGACCAGCGCGAATACACCGGATATTTCGTGAAGAAATATACCCCTTTGTCTAAGCACGAAACTGCTGGTGATGGCAAGTTGCAGCATTACACGGAAACAGTGGGTGCAGGCGATTTCCAAATCAGTCAGTTCCAGGATTGGGTCCTCGTCCGTTACGCCGATGTCCTGTTGATGGCAGCAGAGTTGGGCAGTCCTAATGCCCAGTCTTACTTCGACCAGGTTCGCAAGCGTGCTTATACCGAGGATGATGGCACCACTCTGAGTGGCAACTATTCTCAGCAGACAGCCACCAAGGAGAACATCCTGAAAGAGCGCAAGCTTGAGTTTGCCTTCGAGGGAATCCGCTATTGGGATCAGCTCCGTCAGGGCGTGGAGCAGGCAGCCAGGGAGATTGCCGGTTCCTGGGAAGTGAAGGATGGCGGCGAGAAAACCACCGTATCCATCAGTGCCGAGAATATCATCAAGAAACGTGGTTTGATTCAGATTCCTATCACCGAGATCGGACTTTCTCATGGTCTCCTGAAGCAGAATCCTGGTTGGTAATTCTAACTTTTTAAAGTATTGGTTTTATGAAGATTATAAATAAAATATATTCGCTTTTGGCAGCTGTCATGATTCTCGTCATGGCGAGCTGCTCTCCAGACGAGTTTGGTCTGGGCGATAAGAACTTGTCTTCTGAGGATTTGGCTGAGAACATCGCCTTCACGATTACTCACGACGAAAGCAATCCTAATATTGTCAAGTTCAAGAGTCTGTTGCCATCGAGCTATTCGGTGGTCTTTGATACGCCTCAGGGACGTTTCCAGCAGGATGAGGTGAGCCTGAAGATTCCTTTCAATGGTACCTATCAGGCACGTATCGGTGTTGAAACCCGCGGCGGTTTCCTCTGGGGACCCTACGCCGAGTTCAAGGTAGATGATTTCTGTGCCGAATTCGTTACCGATCCTCTGTGGACCTATCTGAGTGGCGGCGTAGGCAAATCGAAGCGATGGAAGTTGGATATCGATGCCAATGTCATCACCAAGCATTCAGACCTCTGGGCAGGTCCGCTCGGATTCTGGGGTATGGATGATGACTGGAGTACCTGCATGATGGGACAGACCGCTGCAGCCGGCGACCATTGGAACTGGACTCCTGGTATCGCAGACAACTCCTGGGTGATGTCGGCTATGGACTATGGTTATATGGAGTTCGACCTGATTGGCGGTGCCCATGTCACCGTATATAATGCTGAGACAGGTGAGACCCTTAAGGGTACTTACATGCTGGATACAGACAATCATACCATCACCTTCTCGGATGCGGAACTGCTCCACAATTCGGGACATGACCAGGTTGCTACCAACTGGCGTAGCGGACTGAAGCTGATGGGACTTGCCGACGACCGTTTGCAGATAGCAACAGTTCGAGACAATTCTGATGAGGGCAAGTGCTTGCTTTGCTACAACTTCGTTTCAGAGGAATACTGGGACAATTGGACTCCTTCCGCGCCAGAGAACACCCAGGTGAAGCCAACGCTGATGACTGACTGGCGCGACTGGGTAGAGCAGAAGACCAATAAGGAAATCACCTACAAGTTGGCTAACCCTGATAATGAAGAGGGACGGCAGTTTGACTATTGCAACCTCGACGGTAGTGCCAAGGGCATTCAGCTTACAGCAGCCAGTGGTATCGAGGATGCAACCCTCGTGATGAACAGCGAGTCAAAGAGTTATATCTATACCGCTCCTGATGGAAGTCAGGTTTCCGGTAAATATACCTTGAACGATGAAGGCGTATTCACTTTCGACAAGGGCTTCGGAAATACCCAGCTTTCTGCAACGGGCAATTACAACATGCATGCTAATGCCGACAACACCCTACGTATTCTGAAAGTCAGCAAGGATGACTATACCGGACATCTGAAGGATTTGTGGCTCGGTAGCCAGTGTCTTGATGACCAGGGCAATCTCTATCAGTATCAGGCATACCACTGGGTAGCCCAGAGCGCAAGTTCTGCATCAGGTCCTAAGTATAAGGCAAACCTCTTCTTCAATAACTCCGGTTGGGGCTGGAAGCACGATGGCGATATCGCCAACTATATGAGCACCAATGTGTTCATCACAGGCGATGGCGACTATTCCTTGAAGTTTGAGGGTGCAGAGAGCAATCCATATCTTCTCTACATCGACGTCAACAAGATTCTGAAGGACAATCCAAACTGCGATATCACCATCAAGAGCATCAAGGTAGATGGCAAGAGTGTTGATTTTGATGATACACTCATCCCAAGAGGATATACAGATGACGACCCAAGTACCAACTCCTTCCGTCGTTATGTATTGAACCCATGGGGACCTGCCGCATGCTTCAAGTTTGATTCCGGCAAAAATGAGTTTACCGACTTCAAGTGTTCTTCAAGCATCGAAGTGGTTATCACCGTGAAGATGGATACAGGTGCTCCTGTAGTGACACCTTCAGAGGGTAAATAAGATTAGAAACTTTAATGTGGATTAGATTATGAAAATGAAATATTTAGCAGGTGTGATGCTGCTGATGGCCGGTCTTTGCTCGCTCTCTTCCTGTAGCGATGATGACTACTCTGCAGCCACAGGAAATGTAATTAGCACCATTGAGACGGGTGATGCTTCTGTTACTGCTATTTCGGCAGTAGTCAGCGGCAAGGTCTTGGACTTGAGTAAGCAGGATGCCGGTGCCTATGCGGTGGGTGTTGTTTACGGTACCAACCCCGATCCTACCACAGCCGGCTCCAAGCAGCCTGGCGTGATTGATGCCGAAGGTAATGTAACCGCCACTCTCTCGGGATTGACCAAGGGCAATACCTATTATTATGCCACTTACGTACAGTTACAGGGCATAGTAACCAAGTTTGGTGAGGTGAAGAGCTTCGTGGCTACCGATGCCCAGATTGCTACAGCCGGAGCCACGGATGTTACGGCTACCAAGGCTACCCTGAGTGCTACAGCCAATGGCTTGGAAGGCATCCTGATAGAGGGAGAGACCCAGATGAACTACGGTTTCAAGATTTCAACCTCTGAGGCGGATGTAGAGAACGGTATCGGTTATCCAATCTCTGCCAGTGCCAAGACCATCAGTCAACGTGTGGAAGGTTTGCTTCCTGGAACTACTTACTATTATACATCATATTTTGAGTTGGGTGATGGTTTTGTCTATGGTGAGACCAAGAGCTTTACCACTCCTGCTCAGAAAATGGAATATGTTGACTTGGGTTTGAGCATCCTTTGGGCTAAATGCAACCTGGGTGCAGAATCAGAGGAAGAGACAGGTACCCTTCTGGGCTATGGTGATTTGACTGGTGTGAATCAGAGTACTTATCTCATCGATTACAATACAGTGGAAGATATCGCCGGTACGGATAAGGATATCTTGAAGAAGGTGAACGTGGATGCGGGTGCCTTGATGCGCAGTTCTACTCCTACAGCTGATCAGATGAGTGAGTTGATTGCCAATACCACTCAGACAGAAGTTGAGGTGAAGGGCGTGAAGGGTATCAGATTTACTGCAGCCAATGGCAACAGCATCTTTATGCCTTACACCGGTTACCGCAATGGAACTGCCAAGGTAGGTGAGGGCAACCAGGGCTTGTATTGGAGCGGCAATAACTATAGCATCGCTACGGATTATAGCCAGACGCTCAATCTGAGCAATGGTACTGCTTCATCTGGTGTTTCGGCCCGCAACCTGGGCTTGGCGATTCGTCCTGTTCGTATGTCACCTGAGTTGAAGGTTGATAATTCCAAATTGGTTGTCGGCGACCTTGAGAATAATGGTAGAATCCGTATCGAGATTTTCAACCAGTATGGTTCTACGGGCAGCAATCCTGGCATCAACCAGGCTCAGATTAAGTTTACCAAGAACATGGTGGTTACTTTCCGTCTTTCTGGTTTGACAGATAACATGAAGGAAGGTGCGGGCAGTCATGTGGCTGGTTTGGAGTATGGTGATGCTTCTTGGGATCCAAGTCGCTGGTCAGCCTTTGATAATTCCAAGTATGATGCCAACGTTACTGGCGATGGTCTCTATACGGTTTGGATGGAGACAGGTGGTGCCGAGGCAGAAGGTGCAGCGGTATTCTGTGTGGATATCAACAATCTGGCAGCTGATGCCATCGATGCATCCAAGATTACTGCAGAGATTGTGAGCATCAAGTTTGATGTGGATCCTGAATTCTCTATGGATTTCTCCAAGACAGAGTTCGTCAACAAGGATGGCAAGGGCACAGACGGTCGCATTGAAATCTACAATGAGTATGGTAATACCAAGGCAAATGGAGTGGATGCTTCAGCCTTGTCATTCACTGGTAATCTGATTGTCAACTTCACCATCACAGGTATCGACGGCAACCTGAAGGATTCTGCTTCCAAGAACTACAAGACAGAACTTTCTTATGCCACACCTAGCTGGTATCCTAGCTACTGGGGCGGTTCTGAATTCGGGCGCACTTATGTGAAGGGCGATGGCACCTACGAGGTTTCCGCTTCTTTGGCAGATAAGTGCTCGGGTGCAGTGGTTTGGTCCATCGAACTCTACGATTTGTGGAAAGACCTGGTTGATCCTACTCAGGTTAAGGTCAAGATTAATCATGTCTTGACTCCAGGTAAGTAATCATACGTATTATTTTGATATTCTATGAATATGAAGAAAATAACAATTTTATCGTTTCTGATCATGGCTTTTGCCATGGTCAGTTTCTCAGCCTGTTCTAATGAGGATACCATCGAAGGCGGTGAAGGACTCTCTACGGATTTCGTGGTTTCCCGTTCTGATATGGCGTTTACGAAGAATGGCGGTGAGACTGATTTATATGTCAAGGCGGCTCAGGTACCAACGGTTTCTACCGAAGCGGCTTGGTTGGCTGTAACTCCAGTGGCTGGCTCTTCTAGTATTACCCATCATTTCCTCATCAAGGCAGAGGCAAATACAGCCAATGATGACCGTTCGGCAACTATCACCGTAGCTGCTGGTTCTGATACCAAGACTATCACCGTGAGCCAGAACTCTACCGAGGGTCTTCTCATCACATCTAGTAAAAATGTAAATGTGGGGGCTGCCGGTGGTCAGGTTACTGTTACCCTGAAGGCAAATGCAAGTTATTCTCAGGTAATCAGCAATGACTGGGTGAGTGAGATTACTTCTCGTGCCAACATGGTGGAATACACCCGCAACTATTCGGTGGCTGCCAACATCAGCAATGCCCGTTCGGCAACCATTAGCTATACCATGGTGGTAAACGACAGTACTTCCATCACAGAAGCTGTTACCATTAACCAGGAGCAGGGTACTACTACTGGTGATATGAGCAAGACTGCTATGGATATTGCAGCCTTGATGTATCCGGGTTGGAATCTGGGTAATACGATGGAGGCAGGAAATTCTGCTAATAACTGGAAGAATGCCGGTATCGGTTCTGAAACTTTATGGCAGTCGGCAAAGACTACCCAGCAGCTCATCGACCTGGTGAAGGCTTCCGGTTTCAAGAGCGTCCGTATTCCTTGTTCTTGGGTAATGGGTCACATCACAGATGCTGAGGCTTGCACCATCGATGCCGATTGGCTGGCTCGTGTTCACGAGGTGGTAGATTACTGCATCAAGAACGATCTCTATGTCATCATTAACCAGCATTGGGATGGTGGATGGATTGAGCATGATGGTTTGACAGCTGCTACTGATGTGGATGCTACCAAGGCAAAACTCACCAAGATCTGGACTCAGATAGCCAACAGTTTCAAGAATTATGACGAGCGTCTTATCTTTGCTGGTATGAATGAGCCTGGTGTGGGTGCCGGCGATGCCAATGCATTGCTGGGCACTGCGGATTTGGCCAATAGAATTGCTGAGTATGAGCAGACTTTCATCGAGGCGGTTCGTGCTACAGGTGGCAACAATGCCAAGCGAGTTCTGGTGGTTCAGGGTCCTAATACTAATATCGACAATACCGTAGCTCATAATTATATGGCTAAGCTTCACGATTCTGCTACCGACCGTCTGATGATAGAGGTTCATTTCTACGATCCTTATCAGTTTACAGATATGAGTGAAGACAAGGATTGGGGTAAGTACTATCTCTATTGGGGCAAGAACAATACCAATGGTTCTGAGGCTGATCGTACAGCTGATGCTAAATATAACGAGGATTATGTAGAGGCTCAGATGAAGAAGATGAAGACCAACTTCTTCGACAAGGGTTATCCAGTGTTGATTGGTGAGTTTGGTGCCAACCAGCGTTTGGCCATCGGTAAGGATGCTGTTCATGATGCATCAGTTAAGGACTATTACAAGGCTGTCGTAACTAGTGCTATCAATAATGGTTGTGTTCCAATGGCTTGGGATACCAATGGTAATTATCCTAGCATGACTATCTTCAACCGTGCTGGTGCAAGTGTTAGCAATGCTAATATGCTTGAGAGTATTAAGGCTGCTGTTGCTGCAGCAAAGTGGCCTGCTAAATAAAAAACGAGATATTAAGTCTTTAGGTTTAATATAAAGTGTGTGGACGCATATCGGAGAATTTTTCTCTGATGTGCGTCCTTTTTTTGTGCAAATATCGCACATCCTAACATAATATACCTATCCTTTTATCAAAAGTATACATTCACGCTACAGTTTTTTCGCTATCTTTGCAACATGATAACTTCAAAACCCGATAATACGTTAGATTGATATATGAAGAAGATAGTTATGATTATATTGGCTGCCGCTCATTTCGCTTGGGCTGGCGCACAGGTTAAACCGGTGGATGGCCGTATCTCGAAAATGAAACTCACGGCTACCGAATTGGCTCACTATATGGCTCCAGGAGTCAACCTGGGTAATACGATGGAGGCGTGCGACTGGAATGATGTCTTTACCAATCAGGCTGGACTGAAGTCGGAAACTTCATGGCAGAATGATAAGACTACTGAGAGTTATATCCGGAGCTTGAAACAGCAGGGATTCAACAGTCTTCGAATCCCTACATCCTGGGTGGCTGGGCATCTTACGGATAAGGAGAATATGACCATAGATCCTGTCTGGATGAAACGAATCAAGGAAATCGTAAACTATGGTCTCAATGCCGGTCTCTGTGTCATCATCAACGAACACTGGGATGGCGGATGGATGGAGCATGATGCCTTTACCAGCGGGGCGAATGTGGCAGAGCATAAGGAGATGTTCCGCAAGCTGTGGACGAATATAGCAAAGGAATTCAAAACGTATGACCAGCGGGTTCTCTTTGCTGCCCTCAACGAACCGGGAGTGGGAGGCGCCAGTCCGCAGGTTCAAGACGACATGCTGGCTCCTGATAGTAAGGAGTTTGCCGACCGTCTCCTGGCATACGAACAGGTGTTTATCGATGCCGTCCGTGCTACCGGTGGTAATAATGCCAGCCGTGTGCTCATCGTACAGACTCCAAAGACCGAGATTGATTTGGCTGCCAAGGATTCTTACGACATCACCCGTCTGAAGGATAAGGTGAAGAACCGTCTGATGGCAGAGGTTCATTTCTACGATCCTTATATATTTACCCTGATGGAAAAGGATGCTGATTGGGGCAAGGTGGCTCTTTATTGGAAAGGACATGCGCCTGCCGATGATCAGGGTCGAACCGTAAATACCATCTGGTATAATAATAAGAACGTGGATGCCTACCAGCATATCACCAATCAGGTGATGAAGATGAAACAGAAGTTTGTGGACAAGGGTTATCCTGTTGTCATCGGAGAATATGGTGCCAACCGTAAGGATGCCTCTCTCTTCGGTGGTAATCAGGAGAAGCATAATGAGAGTATGATGGCATGGTATGGTGCTGTGACTGCCGAAATGATGAAGGCAGGTCTTATCCCATACGTCTGGGATATCAATGTGCAGCCTCTTCCTCACATGACCATTTTCGACAGAAAGAAGCAGGTAGTTTCCGACTCCTATATATTTAAAGGTGTGATGCAGGGAGCAGCCGAAGGGATGGAAGATTACCAGAAAATCTATCCGAAACCTTAGAAAAAAGCAGAAAAAGCAATAATAAATAAGCATAGTTTAGATTTATATGTAGAAAGGGCAAAAAAGTATCATGCTTTTTTGCCCTTATTTAGTATCTTTGCAACCGAAAATGAATCTTTAAACTGTAAACTTAATAAATAAATGAAGAAGATATTTATTTTATTGATGATGGCATTGGCTACATGCAATATCTCAGCGAAGTCGAACTTTGTGCAGGTGAAGGACGGACATTTCGTTCGTGATGGTAAACCTTATTATTATGTAGGTACCAATTTCTGGTATGGTGCCATTCTCGGTTCAGAAGGTCAGGGCGGCAACCGTGAGCGTCTCTGCAAGGAACTCGATAAGATGAAGGAGATGGGCATTGATAATCTCCGCATCCTGGTGGGCTCTGATGGAAAGCGAGGAGTGAAGACCAAGGTTGAGCCGACGCTGCAGGAAGCTCCGGGCGTTTACAACGATACGATTCTTGCCGGTCTCGACTATCTGCTGATGGAGATGGGCAAGCGCAAGATGCTGGCCGTGCTCTATCTGAACAATTCCTGGGAATGGAGTGGCGGTTATGGCTATTACCTGGAGCAGGCTGGTTTGGGCCAGGCTCCCCGTCCTAACGAAGATGGATATCCTGCCTTCATGAACTTCGTCGCCAAATATGCATCCTGCGAAAAGGCGCATCAGCTTTTCTATGATTATGTGAAATTCATACTTACGAGAACCAACAGATATACAAAGAAGAAGTATAAGGATGATCCGGCCATCATGTCATGGCAGATAGGTAATGAGCCTCGTGCTTTCAGCAAAGAGCAGTTGCCTGCTTTCGAAAAGTGGCTGGGTGAAGCGAGTAAACTGATCCGTTCGCTCGATAAAAATCATCTGATTTCTATCGGTAGCGAAGGCAAATGGGGATGTGAAGGAGAACTGAACTGTTGGGAACGGATCTGTGCCGACAAGAATGTGGATTATTGCAACATTCATCTTTGGCCATACAACTGGAGTTGGGCGAGAAAAGACCATTTGCAGGAAGATTTGGGAATCTCCTGCAAGAACACAAAGGAGTATATTGATGAACATCTTGAGGTATGCGGACGTATCAGGAAGCCATTGGTGATGGAGGAGTTCGGCTATCCTCGTGATGGTTTCTCTTTTTCAACTTCTTCTACAACAGAAGCACGTGATGGATATTATAAGTATGTGTTCAGTCTTGTTGGCGACAATGCTGCATCCGGCGGTTACTTTGCCGGTTGTAACTTCTGGGGATGGGGCGGCTTTGCCAATCCTAAGCATGAGCAGTGGCAGGTAGGTGATGACTATACCGGTGATCCTGCTCAGGAAGCGCAAGGTTTGAACTCCGTTTTCTCTACCGATAAATCTACATTGGATGTAGTAAAGACGCAGGTAGACAGAATGAAGAAGATTGGTAAGTAATAAGCTTGGTGAAATTGTTAATTGTTTTAGAAGGGTGTGCCATCAGTTCATGGTGCACCCTTTTTTTGTTTGACTTTTTATAATAATACTTTTATGTTTTTTTCGTAAAAGAATTGCCATATTGCCATATAATTCGGTAACTGTTTGATTATGAGAATGTACCGATATTGCAATAGCTTTTTAATTGCCATAATCTGCCATATATTGCCATAAAAATAGCGATACTCAGGCGTCTTTGGTGTTCCCGAAATTGCGTCCCGACGTAGCATCTGGTACGTCCCGACGCAGTAACAGATGCGTCACGACGCAGCGCCAGATACGTCGCGATGTAATTTCAGATACATCTTGCCCAGAATCAAGTGAGCCTCATTTGAACTCCAGATAAACTTCAGTAGTATAGAGTTATATTTTTAGTTTGTTGAAAAGAAAAGAGAGGGTATGTGAATGCCCTCTCTTTTTGATTTTATCCGTTTCGAACATTGATTAATGTTCAAGATATAGTCCGTTTAGCTTTTCCAGGAAAACACAAACTTCATCATTTATCATTTCCATGAACCCATGAGTCTTCTTGTTCGATACACCAGGATATGGAGTATAGTAATGCTCCTCAATCGGTTCTCCTTGGTTTCTGCCAAACATCAGGTAAGCTATGTGATGCTGCTTGAGTACTGTAAGCAATGTCTCTGAAAAAATACTGGAATCACCAATAGATTCTACTCCTGTTGTCAGTCCGAAGGCATTGTTGTGGTCTTGGGCAAAAGGCAGAGCCTGCTTCACAATCTCCTTGATGCTCTTCTGGTAGAGTGGGAGGTCGATGGCATTTTTGCTTTGCAGATATGTCACGTTGATCACATCAATCTTGTTGTCCGGATAGCGATCCATCAGATTCTTGCCCGGCTGGTAGGTTTCAGAATAACTATAAACTACATTCGTTACATTCTCGTCATCCAAGAGATCCTGTATCTTCTTGTAAAGACTGATATAGTCGTCTTTGCTGAGTTTACAGTACCATGTCTTACCGTCTACAGGAAGAAGATTGAGTACTACAGGTGCTTTGATACCATAACCATCTTGCAGTGTATCAAGATATTTGGCAACCTGTTTGGTATATTCCTCCAGCATATCATTATTGCCGTTATAATCAGGCATTGTCCAGTTCATGATGAGTAAGCCTCCCTTACGAAAGTGTTTCAGCACATCTTCCCGGATAGCCTTGAACGGAACACCGTCTATGTTCTGTGATTTTCCATTTTCAATGCCAGCCAACTCATATCCATTTGCAGCCGGTCTGTAACCGCAGAGAGTTTTCAAGTCGCATCGGTCGCTGTCACTTTGCCAGCGATTCCAGCCTATTCCGGTTAAGGTTCCATACATCTGGCCTATCAGCGTACCTTTGTTGGCATACGCCTTGATGTTGGTTTTCAGATTCTCTGTGCGGGTTGTGAGACCGCTCATGGCAATCTCATCATACGATTTCTTTTTCTTCTCACCGCAGGATGAGAAAGCCATGAGGGCCGCGAACATCAATATAATATATTTGATTCTCATAATTTGTTATTCATTATAAGCCTTTTTCATAGCTTCCACTACTGTAGGGAGTGTCCACTGAGGAACCGTTCTGTCTTTTTCGCTGAAGATGCTCATCCAGTAGAAGGTCGCTACGCCGTATGTCTTTGCCTGCTTCACTATGTCGGCAGCCTGGTCGGCAGCAGCCTGAATCTCGCTGGCAGAACTGTTTTTGCTGACACTCTTGCTTCCGTGAGTACCGTATTCACCGATGATGCAAGGAATGCCCTTGCTGATGAACTTCTTGTTCAGGCGGGTGAACATATCAGCGATTTCCTTGCTGCAGGAAGCATCCCACTTGCCTTTGGCAAACCAATCCCATGGAGCATAGGTGTGAACTTCTACGGCGATATGCCCCTCTACCTTGTCGGTAGGGATAGTGAGGTTGTTCAAAACCTCGTCTCCGTTAGCTGCTGCATAGGTATTGACGATGAGGTTGCGGGTCTCGTTGTTGCCACCGGTAGCACGTACTGCATTCACGAAACTCTGGGCATATCCGTTCAAACCCTTATAGCTGCTAGCATTCTTTGGCGCATTCCAGGTGTTGTCTGCATCAAGCATCTCGTTGTAACCTTCGAACACCAGATGATGGTCGTAGTTCTTGAAACGGGTGGCAATCTGGGTCCAGAGATATTCAAACTTCTCCTTGTTCTCCTTATAGTTGGCTTCATCAGCCTTGATCCAGTGCTTCACATCCTTATCGTCTGCACCTGTATCATGGTGAACATTCAGGATGCAGTACATTCCGTTATCAATGACGTAATCAACGATTTCCTGTATTCTGTTCATCCAGGCTTCATCCACGGTTCCGTCTGCCTTCATGTGCTGGAACCAGGTAACGGGGATGCGGACGGAATTAAAACCGTTCTTCTTCAGGAAATCTACCATCGGTTTGGTCGTTGGCTCCTGTCCCCAAGCTTTCTCGAAATCAGTAACAGAATTGCTGTTCATGTTCATCCACATGGCTACCACATCTGTGCAGTTGCCGAAATTGGTACCGATGCCCATGTTCTTCACAGCATCTACTGCGCTTTCCTCTACGTAGTTGGCATTCAGGTTCACCTGGTCACGGGTAATCACGTTCTTGCTGCTCAATGCTGCCTTCCACCAGTCGTTGGATGGCATGTTGCTTCCATACCAAGGCATGAAGAAACTCCATTTCGCGCCAGCGTTCCAAGCTTCGTCAATACCTGCTGTAGCTGTATTGTTGTTGGCATCAGTTCCGCACTCAGCCAGAGCGATGAGTTTACCAGGATAGCGTGCCTGAATCTCCTTGAACTCCTGAGCCTGCTTGGCAGCATCATAACCGTAGAGGTCGCGACCGATGATATCTACATACTTGTCGCCAGGATACCAGTCGGCATCATTGTTATAGGTATTTGCATCGCCATTGTAATTCTGTGTGGTCCAAGCCCAAATCAGGTTGTGGATTCCCTTGTTCTGGAAGTAATCAAACATGGTCTGCCAAAGCTTTTTGTAAGTTTCGGCACCATTATATCCCCACCAGAACCAGGACTTACCCCAGCTGGCACCTGATTTCAGACAGGCATTACCGGCAGCTTCGTGGAATGGTCGCCAAATGGCAACAACGCCTGCATCCTGCAACTTCTGCAGAACTTCCACCACCTTGTCCATCTCCTGATAGAACCATTTGTTCTCCCAAGAGCCAGCAGTAAATACGTTGGCTGCCTTGAAGGTGGTTTCGGATGGGGTGCAGGTCACACCGCTTCCATCTGTTCCCAGAGTGGTGCTTTCTGTCTTAGGCACGTTGAAGTGCCACATCAGCGATACCAGTCCGCCCTGGTCTGCCCAGTTGGTGACAGGAGTGATGTCGTTGTAGTTGATCCAGCCGTTGGAACCCTGCTTAGGAACATAGATATGGATAAAATCATAGCAGTTCATGGCAGGGTATTTGCCTGTTGCCTTATAGATCTTGTCAGCCTCCTGGGTGTTCCAATTGACGTTGGCGATGACCGAAGAGATGGTCTTGCTGCCATAATTCAGCTGCAGATATTTGTAGAGACGCTTGGTCTTTTCTGTAGCTGAAGGGTCGGCGAGATTCACATTGCCTACTTCGCTTTCGTGATAGATAGAGAAGGAGATGTTGTTGATGTCGTTGATGTCGTAGGTTTCGAAAGCACCATAGTCTTCCAGACCCGTCATCACGAATCCCACTTTACCATCTGTAGAGTGTGTGATTTTAGAAACAGGAGTCTTGCCGTCTGCTGTCAGATCCCATGCTTCTGTCTTTCCATTCTTGAGGTTGATGGTCAATTTGTCTCCTTTCGTTTGTGCCAAGGCTGTGAATGAAATCATTACTGCCAGGAGTGAGAGTAATAGTTTTTTCATTGTCTTGCTACTTTTAAGGATTTGTTATTGATTTTGATAATATAGATACCATGTGTCAATTCACTGAGATTGATAATGGTCTTGTCGCCAGCTGTGATAGGAGAGAGTTTGATGGCTTTTCCATCCAGTGCGAAGGCGCTTACCTTGTTGTTGGTACCATCCACGATGATACGGTCACCTTCGAAGGCAAACTTGTTGTTGGTTTCTACCTGCTTGATGCCTGTCGTTGTACCATAAGTGAAGGTCGAAACCTTCCACAGTTCGTAACTTGCGGTAGTGGCAGTGGAAGTCACGGTCATCTTATCATTTCCGAAGGTTACTTCCGGTAGAGTGCTCAGCGCAAACTCTATCCTGCTACCATCGTTGAATGATACGAACAGCGACTTGCCGTCTGCTGCTTTGGCTGAGATGCAGTTCAGAGCTATCAGTAAGGATAATGCTATTTTCTTCATATCGGGTTGATGTTTTGGTTTTAATTAAAAATGTGGCGCAGTTGATATAACTACGCCACAAATTTACGAATTATATTTCACATAAATGCGTTTTTTATGTTAAATATCACTTATGGGAGGATAACAATCTTGTTTGCTTTCCCTAAGTCACCTTGGATAATGAATGCAGTGTCGCTCCAACCGTCAGAAACATTGTTGATGGCATTCATCATTTTGTCATCAAATTCTTGTACAAGCTGAGCTTCTGTTCCGTTCCAGTCTGCAATTGTATAAAGACCAGCCCAATTTGCGTCATTGATTTGAACTTGTCCTGTAACACTTGCATCCTTATAAATTATCAACTTAGAACCCTTCTTTACGCCAAGTTTAATAAGATCTGCTTTGTTGAGACGGAATTTACCTGTACCATCGCCCCAACTGAACACAAATGGATAGGTAATGGCTGTGCCAGCTTCATTTTTGGCAAAGTCAGCTATGTCTTTCTCTGCAGGAACCACCTTGAACTCAGGACCCTCAATCTTGTTGCCGTCTGGGTCTTCCATCACGATCTTGTATGTACCTACTTCTGCTGTGGCAGGAACCTGGCAGACAATCTCTGTGTTGGTGCGAGATGTATAGCGGTTTACCTTGTAAGAACCGATGTAGAGGTTCTGGATGTTCTGGAAGTTCTTGCCAGTGATGGTGATGGTTGAACCAGCGATAGCCTCACCTGGTGTAACAGATGCAATAGCTGGATCTGTAGCTGCCTTGATGCTCAATTGACCATCGATGTTGACAGTAGTACCATTCTTCAGGTTGAGCTTGAAGCCTGAACCGGCGCAGGCTGCAGGAACTGTTACTGCGATAGCATTGGCTGTACCCTTGAAATCATCTACTGTCATCTCTGCATCGCCAGGGAAGGTGATGCTCTTCACGAGGTCGAGATCTGTACCCTTGATGATGGTCTTCTCGCCAGCAGTGATGGCTGCTGGTGTGCAAGAAGCTACGGTTGGCTTCACCAAAGTATAGGCTACAGTTACAGTCTTGCCATTATCAAGACTCAAAGTGATGTCGCCTTCCTGTGCATCCTCTGGTACTGTAGAAGTAACCTTTGTTGTCTCAACCTTGTTAAGCTTAGATTCCTTGGCGTTAGGGAATGCGATACCTGTAATCAGATCCATATCCTTACCAGTGATGGTGAGTTCTGCACCGTTCTTGATAGGGGAAGGAGTTGCAACGAGTTGGCTAGGAACAACGGTTGTAATCTCACCGAAAGGAATTCTTATACCGCTTTTTGTTACAGCTGTAATTTCACCGTCTGCTACCTTAGAAGAGATAATGAAGGTAATCTCAGAAGCTGTTTGTGACTTGAAGTCAGCTGCTTCTACGGTTGCACCATTCAACTCAATACTTGCAATCTGGTCAAGTGAAGTACCTCTGAGGACCTCTGTTTCACCAGCCTTGATGAGAGACTTACCGATAGCATTGTTTGCATCGATTTCAGGAGCATTGATACTTAAAGCACCTTCAGAATACATGTAGTTGTTTCCATCGCTAATCTGGAATCTGCCTTCTCCTGCTTCTGCTGGGATTACCAGCTGAATCTGATAGCGGGTCTGAGATTTAAAATTCTCGGCATCCATAGTCGCGCCATTGGCAAAAATGACAGATGTAATATTGTTGAGATAATCGCCTTCAATAGTGAGGACGTCTCCAACATTACCTACCAGGTTTTCCTTGTTTTCACCTACGTAGAAACCTGTGAATTTCAAATTCTCAATGTATGTGATTGGGGTAAGTGTCTTGATTTCACCATTCTTGGCGGTCTTCAATGTAACAATACCTGGTTCACATTTTTCTGCAGGAACTTCAATATTGATTTCTGAGTTTTTTCCTGATGTAACAACATTAATGCTGGTAATAGCTTCTGCACCAGGAAGATCTATTTCTGTAATCTGGTCAAGATTGGCTCCCTTGAAAGTAAGGACACCCCCACGGAGTACAGGGTTTGGACCATATGATAATACAGATATTTCATTGCCATACTGGTCGGTGTTCAAGTCATCACGGTCGCATGATGTGAACGCAAATGTACTGCATATCAGTAGCAGAACCAACCAGAGGAAAGATTTATTATGTCTTTTCATAATGATTGACGTTTATTGTTTTTGTTTGTTTGCAGTGCTGGCAGTTGGATGACTGCCAGCATCAGCAAATTTTATTCATTGATAGGGCAAACACGAATGTTATCAACGCAAATTGTTGGTGAGCATTCTACAGTAGCCTCTTTGTATGGTCCTGTATAGAGGAACATGGTCATACCTGTGAGATTCTCAAACTTCAAACCACCCAATTTGTTTCCATATCTGTCGTATGCAAATTCTGATAATGGAATAGAAACAGTCTGCCAGTTTCCTGAAGTGCTGAATGTGTTGTTAGTTGCTCCATACCATGGAGTCCAAAGTGCACGTGGAAACTTGTCATCTGCAAGATAGTTGTTGTTGCCTGTTGAGTATGTTACCTGGTCGTTACCGGTAAAATATACCTGTAATGACAAGCCTGTCCAATCATTAGGAATGTTAACCTCAAACTTCACTTGCATGTTGTCAACATCATCCCATTTCATCAGCGAGTTCAACTCAGGATAACCTGCAGCCGGCTCTGGCCAGTAGTTGAATGAGTATTCATCTTCAGCCCATGAATCGAAATTAACGGTCTTGCCTCCTAAGTAGTAGTAATTTCCGTCAAGAGGCTGAACTCCTTCAACATCATTCCTCATACGGTTACCATTTTGAATTCCATCACGCCAGCCATGACCTGTTGCTATTGCGTCATCTCCGTCATTATCCCAGTCGAAGAGTATGCAGCGGTCGTCACGGAAATAGAACTTAGACTTACCTTTTCCATACATGCTTTCTACTGTGACAAATCCTTTCTGTGCACCTTCTGGTACCACAAAAGTAACGGCACTCTTGGAAATGCTCTTGAAATCTGTAACATCTACGTTGCCTGGGAATGTGATTTTAAGATGAGCATTCTCGTAATCCAGCAGGTAGTCACCTTTCAGGGTTACGGTTTCGCCATCTTTTGCAAACTCATTGCTCAATGATGTTACCACCGGTTCTGGTACGAGCGTCTTGAAGTCATATTCAGTACACTCACCATCCTTGTTGTACATGTAGATCTTATTGGTAGGATTGTCAGTAAGAGTCTTTGGTACATCTACAATCAAGGTATGGTCTGTAATCATACTTGTATTCAAAATGGCTTGCTGGTCGTTGAAGAGCATTTTTGTTATACTTCTCAAGTTGTTACCGACCAGGCAGATACTTGTACCCATGTATGCTCCAGTTAACATGGAATCTTTCTTGGTTACATCGCACAGGCGAACGTAATCAATAGAAGGAGTTCCACCAGCTATTTCATATTTGTCAGGCTCATCCACACAACTTGTGATACTGAGACCTGTAAAAGCTGTAGCTCCAAGAAGCATGATACTTAATATTTTATTATTTAGCTTCATAATTGTTCTATTTTTGAGGTTTCTTATATTAATAAGTAAACTGAGAAATGTCAACATGCTGTGGTGCCTCCAGCAAATGAGGGTTCATGGTTGCATCTTCTGTAGGGAATGGGATGGTAAAACTGCTCATCTGAACGTTCTGATGCTTACCAGGATCATCATTGTATCTTACATCGCTGTTCAAGTTCCAAGGACCATCATAGCTACCCTTGTTGTACCATGTCTCATAGAGCGCATTCAGACCATAATACTCATTTCTCTTCTGTGCGTTCAACTCAGCAATTGTTGCATCAGGATCGAAGTAGAACCTGCGTACGTAATCATACCAGCGATCGCCCTCAAGTGCTAACTCCAATCTGCGCTCCTTCCATACATCTTCGAAACTGATAGATGTTGGGCGTTCGTATGTAGATACCGCACGGTTGCGAACTTTGTAGAATGCATCAATGGCAGATGCATCTGTTGTTGAGCCAGCATTACCTATCTTAGCTTCTGCATAGATGAGATAAACATCTGCAAGACGTAACAGCTGAGTATAGTTACCATAAGCCATCACATCAAAGTCGCAGCCTATATGCAAGTTATGGTCGGCTTTATCACCAACAAGATGCTTGGCACATTGTGCTCCTGTTGGAGTCTGGAGTTCACCATTGCCTTGATGCTTCTCATAACCTTTATATACATGCTTCAAGAAGTCGAAACCACCGCAGTCTGTGTAGAAATAATCATATTTGTCACCAGCCATGATCATGGTAGCCTTACGGCGGATGTCGGTGTTGTTTCTAGTCTGGCTTGTTGGATTATCTCCGAAAGCTTCTATCAGGTCTACTGATGGACCAGCCCATCCTTCCCAGTTGTTACCTGTTTCATCGAAACCCGAAATAGCGAGGTCACTTTGAAGTGAGTTTTGAGATGTCCAAGGGTCACGTGTGGCACGCCAGTGCCATGCGATGAGTGATTCAGGACCTTTGTATGCGCTGTAGAACATTGCTGGGAAATTGGCTGCAGGTTCCAAACTTCTGCCACTATTGTCTATAACATCCTTTGCATATTTGGCAGCGTTGTCAAGATCTTCCTGGTTGCGCTGGTGATTGGTGGTCTTGATATATGCCACACTTCCCTGTTCGTAAGTTGTAGTTGCTGGATCGAAACCAGACTTTGTCAGGTAAACCTTGGCAAGCAAGCCTTCTGCGCTGTATTTATCAATACGTCCAAGACCTGTAGGATCTTTTTCCGGTAACAGTTCAATGGCTTTTTTCAAGGTCATGATGATGTAATCGTATACATCCTCTATGTTGGCCTTATACTGGTCATTGTATGTACCGGCACCGATAATGTCTGTGTTGTTATGGATGATTGGCACTGCACCGAATGTACGTACAAGATAGAAGTATGCCATAGCTTTCCATGTCAGGCATTCTCCCATACATGCACTCTTAACGCTTGCGCTTGCGTTGGCACCTTTCAGTTTATCATAAATGGTGTTGGCGTAGGCATTGACTGTCCAAAGTGAATAAGACATATCTTTCAGGTTGGCATTGTTGGCAGATACGTTACAGTTCCAGTATTGAGTATTTTCACTTCCCCACCAATAATAGTTTCCTGACATTACTTCACCAACTTTGAAGAAACCTCTTTGGAAATCATACCATGGCATACTGTACAGAGAATTGGCGCCTTGATAGCACTCTGCATCACCATTATAGAACGTGTCTGCATTGTAGTTGGAATTGTCTGGCTGATCCAGAAAGTCCCCGCAAGAAGACAAGCTGAGACCCAAGACGAATGCGCAAACGGCCGTTTTATATATATTGTATTTTTTCATAATTGTTTATTCTTTTGTTATTTAATTAGAAAGCAAGGTTGATACCGAAAGAATATACCGTTGGTGAAGGATAACGTCCGTTATCTACACCGAAGCTGTATCCCTGTGAATCGGATGTACTTGCACCTACTTCTGGATCATAACCGTCGTAACCGGTAATAGTGAAGAGGTTCTGTATATTTGCATATACTCTCAAACTCTCAATATGAAGGTATCTTGCATACTTTTTAGGCAATGTATAACCTAAAGTGATATTCTTCATTCTCAAGTATGATCCATCTTCAACATATCTGTCACTGATAACGCTAGAGTTTCCGGCTGGGTCACCGATAGCAAGACGTGGAATGTTGGTTCCTGCGTTTACTACATAAATGTTGTCTACGTCATCATACCAGTTGTCTACGGTATTGGCATTGTTGCCTTTATAACCATTACTGTAGTCCTTGTTCGGATCAATTGGAGCCAGTACGGCATGATTCTTGACACTTGCACTCTGGTTTACCCAGGCATTGTTCATCTTGCTCATGCTGATATTCAGGTAGTTCATAACCTTGTTTCCTACAGAACCGCTGACGAACAATGTCAGGTCGAAGTCCTTATAACGGAATGTGTTGGTCCAACCAAATGTATATTTAGGCTGTGGATTACCGATGTAAGTCTTGTCGTAATCGTCGATAACTCCATCAGGCTTTCCGTCAGGACCTGAAATATCCTTAAACTTGATATCGCCTGGCCATACGGTTGTTCCCTTATTCAGGGCTCCTTCCTTGTAGCTCTTAGGCTTAGGAGAGTTTTTGATATCTTCAAAATCCTTGTATACGCCATCGGTCTGATATCCCCAGAATTGATAGAGAGGTTTGCCGATGTTACTTACACAGACCACGTCGTTCCACTGGCCATAGCCAATGATGTTGGCATTGGTTGTGCCGCTGAGACCTACCAGTTTGTTCTTGTTCCAAGAAATGTTGAACTCTGTATCCCAAGAGAAGTTCTTGTTAGCAATAGGATGAGCGTTTACTGCCAACTCGAAACCGGTGTTCTTGATCTTACCGTAGTTACCCCAAGGTGCATTAAGACGTGAAGAACCATTGCCTTGAGTACCCATATATGAAGGCAACTGTAAAGGCATCAGCATATCGTTGGAAACCTTGTTGTACCAGTCGAGAGTGAAACCAATCTTATCATTGAAGAGTCCAAGATCGAGACCGATATTGGTCTGTTCCTGAGTTTCCCACTTGATAGAAGTGTTTGGAATGTTGGTAGGACGGTATGCTACGCTTGTTTGACCAACAAGGAACTTGGTTACGGTAGTACCCCATTTGTAAGCACCGATATTGGCATTACCAGTCTGACCCCAGCCAATACGAATCTTACCATTGCTCAACCATTTACCTGCGATGCTCTTGATAAACTTCTCGTTAGAGAAACGCCAGCTTGCTGCGAATGAGTGGAATGAAGCCCAACGGTTTTCAGGACCGAAGTTAGAACTTCCGTCACGACGGAATGTATATGTTGCTAAATAACGGTCATCGTAGTTGTATGTCTCACGTGTAAAGAATGATGACATTGTTGTAACACCGAAACCAGACTTGATACTAGGAGTGCTGGAACCCAAAGATGGCAAATGGATTGTATTGTTTGGCAAATTAGCGTTTGCCTGATAGGTATAATCCCAGTCACTGCGCCAAGCTTCCTGACCCAGCATGGCTGTGAAAGAATGCTTTTTGATACTTCCATTATAAGTAATGTAGTTCTTAAACTGCCAATACTTGCTTGTATTCTTCTGCCAGCTTGCAAAGTTTGTGTCCTGGTTCCAGTTGCCTAAGTGCATAGTAGGTGTAAAGACCTCTGCATCACTCCATGACAAGTCGTAACCCAACTCTGTATGCCAGGTGAGGTTCTTTATAGGAGTAATGTCTGCAAAAATGTTACCGGTCAGCTTGTTGCGCTTCATGGTGATATCCTTGCTCAAAGCCTGTGCAATAGGGTTTGGTGAAGACCAGCCGTCACGTACTACAGATGTGTAGTTTCCGTCTACATCGTAGATGGCAATATCTGGTGGTGTGGTCAATGCGTATGTAATAACACCTTCTGTACCATCAGCATGGAGCAGGCGCTCCTTGGTTCTTGTGTATGTAGTATTCATACCTATCTTGAACCATTTCTTCAGTTGGGCGTCCAGATTGGCACGTACGTTCAAACGCTTGAAGTTAGAACCGATGATAGTACCATCCTGATCCATCATACCGCCACTAACATAGTACTTAACCTTCTCTGTACCACCTTGTGCAGCAACCTGATGCTGGTGCTGGAAAGCTGTGCGGAATACAGCGTCCTGCCAGTTGGTTCCTCGACCCAAGATAGATGGGTCTGAGAAATCAGGACGTGCCTGATCCTGTGAAATCCATCCGTTGTTTACAAAATCATTATAATATTCTGAGAATTCACGAAGATTCAGAATGTCAATACGCTTTCCCTGGTATTGCCATGCAGCCATGCCGTCGTATGTAAATTTTGCTTCTCCAATCTTACCCCGTTTGGTTGTGATAAGTACAACACCATTTGCACCCTGGGCACCATAGATGGCTGTAGCAGAAGCATCCTTCAGAATTTCCATACTGACGATATCGGCAGGGTTGATAGTTGACATTGGTGATACGGTAGAAACAGAACCATTTCCTAAGGCATCTCCCAAACCTAATGAACCGCCGCTTGAACCGCCGCCCTGGAAGATGACACCATCAATGACATAAAGTGGTTCTGCACCGGCATTGATTGTTGACTGTCCGCGAACTCGGATTGAGGTAGAAGAACCTGGAGCACCTGAAGTCGCTACAGATGTGACACCGGCAACGCGACCTTGGAAACTCTGGTCTAAGTTTGTGATAATAGAACCTTTAATCTGATCTTCTCCCATAGAAACTGATGCTCCTGAGATATCGCTCTTCTTCATGGTACCATAACCTACAACTACCACCTCGTCAAGACTGTTGTTGTCTTCTACCAAAGTGATGTCGTACTTGCTCTGGCCTCCTACTTTGAAAGTTTTGGTAACATAGCCTACGTAAGTTACCTCTACAGTCTGTCCGGCACCTACATTCAGTGTGTAGTTACCATCAAAGTCTGTCACTGCGGCATTTTTTGTGCCTTTCACTTTTACTGTTGCACCGATGATAGGACCCATTGCATCGGATACGTTACCAGTAATCTTCTTGGTCTGTTGCACAGCCTGATTCGTTGTGATCTGGGCTGCGAAAGTTTGCTGAGGGGAGATGCCGAGAAGACTCAGGGCAGCTACACTAGCAAGCAACTTTTCTCTACTTTTAAAGTTCATACAATTTTTGTTAGTTGGTTAAAACAGTTTGGCTCTTTCACTTATACGATCGATACGGGAAAGAATCCAAAACGGATTAGTGCTCTCTGATTATTCCTTCGTCATCTTTTTCTGATGAGAAGAAAAGGCTAGAGGCTAGCTCTAGGTTGCATTTACTTTTTCCATTGTTGTGATTATATTTATTTGTTTTTATATTGTTTATTCTAAACCTTTAGGCTATTTTGTAAATCTGCTGCAAAGATAGCTATTTTTTGCAAAATAGCTTGTACATATTTTGCTGATTACTAATACTTTTCTGCTTTAGTAAAAATAAAATGTAATTTTCGTCATATTTATTAAAGATTAAGTGTTAGCGTTACAATTTATTTACTTGATGGTTGATTTATATTGATTATTCTATTATTTGTCTATTATATATAAGGTACGCGTACATTATTTATTATATGAATTGTCATAACCTTTTGTGCTTTGTTAATTGATCTTTGGTTGTTTTCGGTCAATTCTTGAGTTAAATAGAGTGTGTATTTTGCTGTTTTCTTTGCTTTTTCTGACTTGATGTGCATCAATTCTTATTTCTTTTTTCAGATATTTCCAAATATTTTTCTGCCTTTGCAACAAAGTATGTTTATTCAGCAAAATAATACACGGATATATCGGAAATTATGCCTAACTTTGCAACCGTAAAACAGAATGTTTAACTAACAAGATTACCAACGACAATATGAATCATCGTATAGCAAATGTTTTTAGGTTAATAATTATAGGTGTTCTGATGAGTGTGCTGGGGATTTCAAGCCTCAGCGCACAAATCAGAGGAAATAACATCGTGGTAACGATAACTCCTGACCATCAGGACTGGAATTACCGGGTAGGCGAGAAGGCTAACTTTACGGTGAATGTGAGAAAGAGCGGTACGCTACTCAATCAGGTGAAGGTAGATTATGAAGCCGGTCCGGCAATGTTTCCGGAGGTGAAGAAAAGTACCACTCTCAAGGACGGAACCATGAAATGGTGCGGCAGTCTGAACAGACCGGGCTTCTACCGCCTCAAGGTTATCGCTCATGTAGATGGAAAGGATTACGAGGGACTTTGCACGGCAGGTTTCTCTCCAGAGAAGATCCAGCCTTTCGCACAGGAACCTAAGGATTTCGATGCTTTCTGGAAGAAGGCACTGGATGAGGCAAGACAGAATGACCTCAATCCTACCAAGGTGCTTCTGCCTGAGCGTTGTACCAAGGATAAGAATGTATATGAAATCAGTTATAACAACAACCGATGGGGCTCTAAGATGTATGGCATCCTGAGTGTACCGGTAAAAGAAGGTAAGTATCCGGCTTTGCTCCGTGTACCTGGTGCGGGTGTGCGCCCTTATGCCGGCGATACTTATACGGCTCCTGCTGAGTGCATCGTACTGGAAATCGGTATTCACGGTGTTCCTGTTACCATGCAGCAGAAAATTTATGATGATCTTGCCAATGGCGAACTGAATGGTTACTGGGATACCAATCTCGAGAATCCTTATCGCAATGCTTACAGACGGGTAGTAACCGGTGCTGTCCGTGGTGTGGATTATATCGCTTCTCTCCCTGAGTGGAACGGAAAGACTATCGGTGTAACGGGTTCATCACAGGGTGGATTTCTTTCCATCGCTGTGGCAGCTCTCGATAAGCGAATCACTTTCCTGGCTCCTGTTCATGATGCCATGTGTGATTATGAAGCTGAGATTCACGGAGTTGCAGGCGGCTGGCCTCACTACTTTTATAAGGGAGACAAGGCGCAGGGGGCTGCATGGAAAGAGCAGAAACTTACGGATTTGGAAAAGGTAAGACTCGAAGGTGCACGCTATTATGATGGCGTCAACTTCGCCCGTCGTATCACTGTTCCTGGTTGGTACAGTTTCGGTTATAATGATGAGGTGGTTCCCCCTACATCGTCTTACGGACTTTATAATTCGGTAAAAGCGCCTAAGACCTTGAGTCTGTACCAGATGACCGGTCATTACTGGTATCAGGAGCAGTGGGATGAATGGCAGGCTTGGATTATTCAGCAATTAAAGAAATAGATATATGATAGGAAAAAGAATTTTGATTGGTGCAGCTTGCCTCATGGCGATGCAAGGAGCAATGGCACAGGTTGATGGCGTTACGGGCGCATCAGTCCAGACTGCCAATACTTCCAGCTGTAAGGGTAAAAAGCAATGTTGCAATACTCCGGCAGAGCAATTGAAGGTCAGACTGCAGAAATTACTGAACAAGGGAATCATGCTCGGTCATCAGGATGATCCGGTGTATGGTACTACTTGGAAATGGGATGAAGGAAAGAGCGATGTATTCCTCACTACAGGTGATTATCCTGCTGTGATGGGTTTCGATCTTGGAAAAATAGAGTTGGACAGCAAGGAAAACCTTGACGGCGTGTCTTTCGATCGTATGCGAAAAGAAATCATTGCCCAAAATGAGAGAGGAGGCATCGTCACTTTGAGTTGGCATCCTTGGAATCCGGTAACAGGCGAGAATGCCTGGGATCCGAAAGGTGATGCTGTAGCTGCTGTCCTGGATGGAGGCGCCCAGCAACAGAAGTTCGATGGATGGCTCAAGAAGGTTTCCGATTTCATCCTTTCTTTGAAGACAAACGATGGTAAACTGGTTCCTGTCATCTTCCGGCCATGGCATGAAATGAATGGCGGATGGTTCTGGTGGGGAGCTAGCAGTTGCACACCTGCACAATATAACCAATTATACGTAAAAACCCTAAATATACTTACTAAAGCAGGGTGCAATAACATCGTTTGGGCTTGGTCACCAAATCTCAGCGACGAGAAGACGGTAGAAAAATTCCTGGAGCGATTCCCGGGAGAAAAGTATGTGGATATGCTGGGTGTTGACGTCTACGAGTTCGACAACAGCGATGCCAACTATCAGCAGAACCTTGCAGCCACGCTCGATGTGCTGATGGAGGCAGCCAAGAAGGTTGGCAAGATTCCTGCCCTCACCGAAACGGGTTGCAGGGGTATCTCCAGCAAGAAGGATTGGTTTACCCAAACCCTTTGGCCTGTACTTCAGAAGTATCAGTTGAGTTATGTACTCTTCTGGCGTAATGCCTGGGATAAACCTCAGGAGGAAGCCTATCTTCCTGGAGTAGGCGATGGTGCTATCGTCGAGGACTTCAAGGCATTCAAGAAGGAAAAGAAAGTCCTCTTTGCCAAAGACATTTTAAAGGTTAAATAAATGTTGAATGTTGAATGTTGAATGTTGAATTGGCATTAGTTCAATGTGCATTTTATACTCAACATTCAACATTCAACACTCAACATTAATATAAAATAAAATATGACTACATTTCAAGACAAAGTGAAAGCACTCCGCGCTCATCATGAGGAATTGCTGAGCCGTAAGAATGAACCCGTAGAGTGGGGAAATGGTATCTACGAAAAGTATAAGAACCCAATCCTTACAGCAGAACATACTCCATTAGAGTGGCGTTACGACTTCGATGAGAAGAGTAATCCGTATCTCATGCAGCGCATCATGATGAATGCTACGCTCAATTCGGGTGCCATCAAGTGGAATGGTAAGTATCTCCTCGTTGTACGTGTGGAGGGTGCTGACCGCAAGAGTTTCTTTGCCGTAGCAGAGAGTCCTAATGGTGTTGACAACTTCCGTTTCTGGGATGAGCCTATCACCATGCCTGAGGATGTTGTTCCTGCTACCAACATCTATGATATGCGACTCACAGCTCATGAGGATGGTTATATCTATGGTGTGTTCTGTGCTGAGCGTCATGATGATGATCAGCCTGGCGACCTCAGTGCTGCTACTGCTACTGCAGCCATCGCCCGTACCAAGGACCTGGTAAACTGGGAGCGTCTTCCTGATCTGAAGACCAAGAGCCAGCAGCGCAATGTGGTTCTCCATCCGGAGTTCGTTGATGGCAAGTATGCTTTCTATACCCGTCCACAGGATGGTTTCATCGATACAGGTTCTGGTGGTGGTATCGGTTGGGCTCTTGTTGATGATATCACTCATGCCGAAATCAAGGAAGAGAAGATCATCAATGCCCGTCACTATCATACCATCCAGGAGGTGAAGAACGGTGAGGGTCCTCATCCTATCAGGACTGATAAGGGCTGGTTGCATCTGGCTCACGGTGTTCGTGGCTGTGCCAGCGGTCTCCGCTATGTGCTCTATATGTACATGACTTCTCTTGAGGATCCTACAAAGGTGATTGCAGAACCTGGTGGATATCTTCTCGTACCGGAAGGTCCTGAGTATATCGGTGATGTAATGAACGTAGTCTTCGCCAACGGCTGGATTGCAGATGAGGATGGCAAGGTATTCATCTACTATGCTTCTTCTGATACCCGCATGCATGTGGCAACTTCTACCATCGACCGATTGGTAGACTGCTGCATGAATACACCAAAGGATGATTATCGCACTCAGTTCTCTGTAGAGAAGATCAAGGCTTTGGTAGCAAAAAATAAACAGACTTTAAGTAAATAAGTTTCAGGTATTAAGATTGTAGGGATTCGTACTCCTCATCCGTATTATTGAATATGGATAAGGGGCGAATCCCTCTTTTTGGTAGTTAAAAGTTAATAGTTGATAGCGGCTTCGCTGTATAGCAAGATTGCTGAGGTAGTTTTTGCTATAAACTATAAGAGGTAGTTTTTGCTATAAACTATAAATTGTAAATTATAAACTAAAATAAAATGGCTCGTTTAAAAGAAAAAATAGCTTATGCATTGGGTGATGCCGCTGCGGGTGGTATTGTATGGAAGGTGATGTCTATCGCTTTTCCTCTGTTTTTTACAAATGTCTTCGGACTCTCGTTTGCGGATGCGGCAGTACTGATGCTCGTAGCCCGCATGTTCGATGTGGTTACTGACCCGCTGATGGGTACTCTTGCCGACCGTACCCAGAGCCGTTTCGGTACCTATCGTCCTTGGCTCATCTATGGTGCCATTCCTTTCGGATTGATATTCGCCCTCTTGCTCTATACTCCAGACTTCGGTCCTGTGGGCAAGCGAATCTATGCTTACGCCCTCTATCTGCTGATGATGGCGGTATATACCATGGTGAATGTGCCTTACGGCTCATTGCTCGGTGTGATGACCGAGGATGATGATGAGAAGAACCAGTTCTCTTCTTTCCGTATGGTAGGTGCTTATGCCATGGGATTCGTTACCCTGCTTTCTTTCCCTTATCTCCAGAAAATGGTAGGTGGTTCTGCCGCTCATCAGTATGCTGTCATTGGTGCCGTGCTCGGTATTATTGCAGCTGTGATGACATTGGCTTGCGGACTCCTGACCAAGGAACGTCTGAAGCCGAAGCGCGCTGAGAAGTTCTCTTTCCAGCAGTTTGCCGACCTCGTTTACAACAAGGCTTGGCTCTATATGACAGCCATCGCCGTGTGTACCAACTTCTTCAACGGATTCCGCTATGCCGTTGCTGGCTATATGTTTGATTACTGTCTGCATGGCAATGTAACCATCGAGGGATTGATTATCAACTATACCGTTTTCATGGCATTCGGTGAAGTAACCTGTATGATTTTCGGTGGTGTATCTCCTTGGTTCACCCGTCTGGTAGGCAGCAAGCGCATGGCATTCTTCTGGGCTGCAGCACTCTGTCTGGTTCTCTCGGTTGTCTTCTTCTTCATCCCGATGGATCCGTCGTATATCTGGGTGATGATAGCCATCGTTATCCTTACCTCTATGGGTATCGGTATCTATTCGCCATTGATGTGGTCTATGTATGCCGATGTAGCCGACTACCATACCGAGCATTTCGGAACATCAGCTACAGGTCTTATCTTCTCTTCCGGTACGATGAGCCAGAAGTTTGGTACCGCCATTTCCGGTTCTCTCATCGCCCTCTTCCTGGGCTGGGCAGGTGCCAACATGATAACAGATAAGATGGGTAATACGATGATCGACCCAGCCAGTGTCACCGATTCTGTGCTTACGATGGTATGGTCATTGTTCTCACTCTTCCCAGCCGTCATCGCCTTCCTGCTGATGGTGCTTGCCTGGAAGTTCCCTATCCGCAAATAATTGTTTTAACATAACTAATAATCACTATTAAAAAAGGAAAAATGGAAAATCTTAAAGAAACGATGCGGGATGTTCTGGAGAACAACATCCTCAGCTATTGGCTGACGAAAGTGAAAGATGAAGAAAACGGTGGCTTTTACGGACGTGTAGACGGTAACGACCAGGTACATCCTGTAGCCGAGAAGGGTGCCGTGATGAATGCCCGTATCCTCTGGGCGTTTTCTGCTGCCTATCGTGTCTTGAAGAAGCCGGAGTATCTTGAGGCTGCCACCCGTGCCAAGGATTATGTGCGCGATTATTTCCTCGACAGGGAATATGGCGGCATCTACTGGAGTGTTGACTATCAGGGTAATCCGCTCGATACCAAGAAGCAGACTTACGCCATCGGCTTTGCCATCTATGGTTTCTCGGAGTATGCCCGTGCAACAGGTGACAAGGAGGCGTTGGATATCGCCATCTCCCTGTATCATGACATAGAGAAGCATGCCTTTGATGCCAAGAACAACGGATATATCGAGGCATTGACCCGTGAGTGGAATCCGATTGCAGACATGCGTCTCTCTGATAAGGATGAGAATGGTTCCCGTACGATGAATACCCATCTGCATATCATCGAGCCATATACCAATCTTTATCGTGTATGGAAGACTCCGGAACTGGAGAAGAGCATCCGCAATCTGCTCGATATCTTCACCGATAAGCTTCTGAACAAGGAGACTTACCATCTCGACCTCTTCTTCAATGACGAGTGGGAGGGCAAGCGCAACATCGAGAGCTATGGTCATGATATTGAGGCGTCCTGGCTGCTCCACGAAACCGCGCTGGTTTTAGACGATAAGATATTGCTGCATAAGATAGAGCGCATCATCCGTCGTATAGCCGATGCAGCAGATGAAGGCTTGCGTCCGGATGGCAGTATGGTTTATGAGCATTGGAAAGATGGAGATAAGTATGATCTCCAGCGCCAGTGGTGGGTGCAGTGCGAGAACATCATCGGACATATCGACCTCTATCAGTATTTCCGTACCGAAGAGAATCTTCTGGTTGCCATCTCCTGCTGGAACTATGTAGCCAAGCATCTGCTGGATGCCAAGAACGGTGAGTGGCACTGGGCTATCCTGGAAGATGGTACGGTGAACAAGGAGGATGATAAGGCGGGTTTCTGGAAATGTCCTTACCACAACTCCCGCATGTGTCTTGAACTCATCGAACGTGACTATTAACATACAGATTCCCTGCAAGGCAGGAATAGAATACAAAAATCCAAGCAAATCATATATTTGCTTGGATTTTTTTGTTTATCCCGATTTTTTATTGTACTTTTGCAGCCAATGTAGAATTGAGGGTGGTATCGCATCAAAAATTCAACATTCAACATTTAACATTAAACATTAAAAATAAATGTATATAGCAATAGCAGGAAATATCGGTAGTGGCAAGACAACACTCACCAAGATGCTTTCTAAACATTATGGATGGAAACAGTACTTGGAGCCCGTGGCTGAAAACCCCTATATCGATGACTATTACAAGGATATCTCGCGATGGGCTCTCAATATGGAGGTGTTCTATCTGAAGCAGCGATTCAAGAATCTGCTGGAAATCCAACACAGTAAAGAGACGGTCATCCAGGACCGCACCATCTTTGAGGGTGTTTATGTCTTTGCCGCCAACAACCGGAAGATGGGCAACATGGACCAGCGCGACTACGAGACTTATATGGAGCTTTTCGAGTCGATGATGGAAGTGGTAGAGATGCCTGAACTGATGATATATCTCCGTTCTTCAGTTCCTCACCTCGTGAAGAATATCCAGAAGCGCGGTCGTGATTATGAGCAGAAGATGCCTTTGGATTATCTGGAAGGTATCAACAATCTTTACGAAGATTTCATCATGAATAAGTATAAGGGCAAGGTGCTTATCGTAGAAGTTGATAATCTCGATTTCGAGCACAATCCCAAGCAGTTTGGTGAAATCGTAGATAAGATAGATGCCAAGCTCTTCGGGCTGTTCTCTTAAGCCCAATTCAACATTCAACATTTAACATTCAACATTGACATAGATGCATATAGCAATAGCAGGAAATATAGGTAGCGGCAAGACAACATTAACCAAGATGCTTGCCAAGAGATATGGCTGGAAAGCTAATTTCGAGCCGGTAGATAATAATCCATATCTGGCTGATTATTACAAGGATATGGAACGTTGGTCGTTTAATCTTCAGATTTACTTTCTGAACAAACGATTCCATGATGTTGTGGAGATTTCACGTTCAGAGCAGACCATCGTACAGGATAGAACCATCTTCGAGGATGCGCGTATCTTTGCGCCTAATCTTCACGATATCGGTATGATGAGCGACAGGGATTTCAAGAACTATACCGATCTCTTCGATCTGATGATCAGTCTGGTGAAACTCCCTGACCTGATGATATATATCAAGAGCAGCATTCCTACGCTCGTGAAGCATATCGAGAAGCGTGGCCGCGATTTCGAGAAGAGCATCCGCATCGATTACCTCCAGGGTTTGAACAAGCGTTATGAGGATTGGATCAAGGATTATAAAGGTCGCCTCATCATCATCGATGGTGATAATCTGGAGTTCGGAGAGAATCCGGAAGACTTCCGAAAGGTTACTGACCTGATAGATGCCGAACTCTTCGGTCTGTTTGCTGAAAAGGAGGTTTAAAAGTAAAAAGGTAAAAGGGTAAAAAGAACCTTAACCCCCTTTCGCCCCCCCCCCCGTTCCTAGCGATTCCATCGCTAGTCCCCCAAGTCCTTATCATAAAGGTAAAAAGCGCAACCCCGCTAGGCGTCAAAGGAGGAACGCCTGGCGGGGTTGCGTTTTATGGTTGTACAGCTAAAAGGTATATGGTTGTACAACTAAAGGGTTTATGGTTGTACGACTAAAAGGGGTGTAGTTGTACGATTAAAAGGTGTTGTCACTAGGCTCGGCAGACCTGCTGACTGCAGTCGGCAGAGCTGCTGACTAGGCTCAGCAGCTCTGCTGAGCCTAGTGGCAACCTTCGAGAAGCAGTCTCCTTCAACTCGAAAAGCAGTCTCCTAAAACTAAAAGAGACGTCTCTTTGAACCCAAAGAAACGTCTCCTTTCGCTTATTCAATCATATCCTTTCGCTTATTCAAACATCTGAATACGCTTATTCAATCATAATCTTCTGCTTATTCAAACATCTGAATTCTTCAGCAGAACTATCTTCTTCCCCCGGAAGAGCCGGATGCTTTGTAGAACTTACCTTTCTGGCGGGAGATGAAGATGCCGCCTTGGGCAGAGGTCTTATCTACTTGCTGGCCATTGAGATTATAGATAATCTCTTTCTCATCCTTTTTATGAAGGGTAGGAGAGGCGATGAAAGTTGTGCCGGAAACAATGTCGAAGCGGATGAATTTTTGGGTAAAAATTCCTACTGTTCTGTTCCTTTTTGCTACAAAATACGCTCGTTTTCTCTGTTTCTGATCCACCATTAAGTCTGTCTGTTAACTGATGAAATCAGGCTGTTTTTTGTATTTTTTTACTTTGGATGCAAATTAAACCATAAAAAAATGTGCTCTTTCAGAAAAAAGTGTTACCTTTGCAACCGCTTAGAAGCATTTATATAAAATAACGTTATAACAAATTTATGAACTTTACACTATTTATCACCGTTTTGCTGACGGCTGTAACCTTGGTGGTGGCTGCTTATGTCATCGCGAAGTTGATCGGTCCTCGTTCATACAATCCGGTAAAGGGTGAACCTTTTGAGTGCGGTATTCCGACTCGTGGCAGCTCATGGTTGCCATCACACATCGGCTACTACCTCTTCGCCATCCTTTTCCTGATGTTTGACATCGAGACAGTATTGCTTTACCCATGGGCAGTCGTAGTTAAGCAGTTTGGATCTATGGCTCTCGTGAGCATCGGGTTCTTCCTGTTGGTATTAGTATTTGGCCTTGCATACGCTTGGCGGAAAGGAGCGTTGGAATGGAAGTAAACAAAAGAGCCTCTATCAAGAGTATTCCTTACGACGAGTTTAAGGACAATGACACCCTCGAAAAGATTGCGCAGGAGCTCAATGAGGGTGGTGCGAATGTGGTAGTCGGTTCCCTTGATGCTGCCATCAACTGGGGACGCAGTAACTCACTCTGGTCTTTGACCTTCGGTACTTCTTGCTGTGGTATCGAGTTCATGGCTGTAGGTTGTGCGCGTTACGACTTCTCACGTTTCGGTTTCGAGGTAACCCGTAACTCTCCACGTCAGGCTGACTTGATCATGTGTGCCGGTACTATTACCAATAAGATGGCACCTGTTTTCAAACGTTTGTACGATGAAATGGCTGAGCCTAAGTATGTGGTAGCTGTAGGTGGATGCGCCATCTCTGGTGGTCCGTTCAAGAAGAGCTACAATGTGGTTCGTGGTATCAGCGAATTGGTTCCTGTGGATGTTTATATCCCTGGTTGTCCTCCACGCCCTGAGGCTATCCTTTATGGTATGATGCAGTTGCAGCGTAAGGTAAAGGTTGAGAAATTCTTCGGTGGTGCTAACCACAAGATGTCTCAGGATGAGAAGGAACTCTCTATGAGCAAGGGTGGTCTTCGCGGCTTGAGCAACGAGAACCTCTCTGACAGCGAGAAGCTCGGACACAAGGAGCCTATCATCGTAACTGAAGTACCTGAGGATTTCGACCCTCAGAAAGGTCTAACTGATTAATATAATAAGGTATAAGAACATGAAACTGAATAATATTGAATTGAGTTTTGATAATTTCGCCTCTGAAATGGCGAAGTTGAAGAACGAGAAGCATTTCGACTACCTTGTTACCATCATCGGTGAAGACTTCGGTGAGGAAGGTCTCGGATGTATCTATATTCTCGAGAATACTCAGACCAACGAGCGCTGCTCAGTAAAGACCATCGCCAAGAAGGTGGATGGCAGTGATGTGATTCCTACAGTTATTAACCTTTGGAAGGTAGCTGACCTCCTGGAGCGTGAGGTATTCGATTTCGTCGGCATCAAGTTCCTGGGTCACCCAGATATGCGCCGTCTTTTCCTCCGCACCGATTTCCAGGGCTATCCATTGCGCAAGGACTTCGATATGAGTCCTGAGGCAAACAAGTTCCCTTGTACTGATGAGCCAGAGGATGACTTCACCATGGAGTATTCCTTGAGCGAGGATGGACATCTCGTTGCTACAGAGAAGCGTCGCTTTGATGAGAACGACTATGTTGTCAACATCGGTCCTAACCACCCATCTACCCACGGTGTGCTCCGTCTGCAGACCGTTATCGATGGTGAGACCGTGAAGCGCATCTATCCACACCTCGGTTATATTCACCGTGGTATCGAGAAGATGTGGGAGAACATGACCTATCCTCAGACATTGGCATTGACCGACCGTCTGAACTATCTTTCTGCGATGATGCACCGCCACGCTCTGGTAGGTGTTATCGAGGAGGCGATGGGTATCGAACTCTCAGACCGCATCCGCTACATCCGTACCATCATGGATGAGTTGCAGCGTATCGACTCACACTTGTTGTACCTCGGCTGTACCGCACAGGACTTGGGTGCCTTGACCGCATTCCTTTACTGTATGCGCGACCGTGAGCACGTATTGAACGTGATGGAGGAGACAACAGGTGGCCGTCTGATCCAGAACTACTACCGTATCGGTGGTCTGCAGGCAGATATCGACCCTAACTTCGTTCAGAATGTGAAGACACTTTGCAAGTATCTCCGTCCGATGATTCAGGAGTACCTCGACGTATTCGGTGACAACGTGATTACTTACAATCGTCTCGAAGGTGTAGGTCCAATGAACTATGAGGATTGTATCAACTATGCCGTAACCGGTCCTGCTGGTCGTGCATCAGGTTGGAAGAACGATACCCGCAAGCGTCATCCATACGATATGTACGACAAGGTAGAGTGGAAGGAAATCACCCTTACCGGTTGCGATTCAATGGATCGTTACTATGTACACATCCAGGAGTTGTATCAGAGCTTGGACATCATCGAGCAGTTGATCGACAACATTCCAGAGGGTGAGTACTACATCAAGCAGAAGCCAATCATCAAGGTTCCAGAGGGACAGTGGTACTTCTCAGTAGAGGGTGCCAGCGGCGAGTTTGGTGTATATCTCGACTCAAAGGGTGACAAGAGTCCATACCGTATGAAGATGCGTCCGATGGGTCTCTCACTCACAGGAGCCTTGGATCCAATGCTTCGTGGTCAGAAGATCGCCGACCTCATCACTACAGGTGCAGCAATCGATTTCGTAATCCCTGATATTGATAGATAATTATGTTTGATTTTAGTATAGTAACAACATTCATCGACAATCTGCTTCGCCAGACCTTGGGTTTGGGCGACTTCCTGTCGATTCTGATTGAGTGCGTGCTCGTGGGTATCTGTATTTTGACAGCATACGCCCTCATCGCTATCGTACTTATCTTCATGGAGCGTAAGGTGTGTGCCTACTTCCAGTGCCGTCTCGGCCCTATGCGTGTAGGTCCTTGGGGTATCTTCCAGGTATTCGCCGACGTGCTCAAGATGTTGATCAAGGAGATCTTCGCTGTAGATAGAGCCGACAAGCTGCTCTACTACATGGCACCATTCCTCGTGATCATTGCCTCTGTGGGTACTTTCTCATTCCTTCCATGGAACAAGGGAGCACATATTCTTGACTTCAACGTAGGTGTATTCCTCATCACAGCCGTAAGTTCTATCGGTGTGCTGGGTGTGTTCCTCGCTGGTTGGGCATCTAACAACAAGTACTCTGTGGTATCTGCCATGCGTGGTGCCGTACAGATGATTTCTTACGAGATGTCCCTCGGTCTCTGTCTGATTTCTGCAGTCGTTCTTACCGGCACCATGCAGGTAAGCGGTATTGTAGAGGCACAGACTGGTGCTTGGAACTGGTTGATTATCAAGGGCCATGTGCCAGCTATCCTGGCTTTTCTGGTATTCCTCGTAGCAGGTAATGCTGAGGCAAACCGTGGTCCTTTCGACTTGGCTGAGGCTGAGAGTGAGTTGACCGCTGGTTACCACACTGAGTATTCAGGTATGGGCTTCGGTTTCTACTACCTGGCTGAGTACCTCAACCTCTTCGTGATTTCTGGTATCGCTTCTACCGTATTCCTCGGTGGTTGGGCGCCATTGAACATCGGTATCGAGGGCTTCGACAATCTGATGAACCTCATCCCTGGTTTCATCTGGTTCTTCGGCAAGACCTTCGCAGTGGTATGGCTCCTGATGTGGGTACGCTGGACATTCCCACGTCTGCGTATCGACCAGATTCTGAAGTTGGAGTGGAAGTATCTGATGCCATTGTCACTGGTCATCCTGATCTTGATGACAGTATGCGTAGCATTCGGATTCCACGGATAATCTTTAATACACATTATTATAATAATAAGAAAGTATGTCTAACAATTCATATTTCGGCGGTATTGCAGCGGGTTTGAAGACCCTCGCTATCGGTATGAAGACTACCATGAAGGAGTACTTCACACCAAAGAGCACAGAGCAGTATCCTGAGAACCGCAAGACTACACTCCACATCTCTCCACGTTTCCGTGGTCGCCTGGTCTTTGTTCGTGATGAGAACGAGGCTTACAAGTGTGTGGGTTGTACATTGTGTGAGAAGTCATGCCCTAACGATACCATCAAGATTGTAACCGAGATGGTGGAGGACCCAGAGACAGGCAAGAAGAAGCGCAAGCTGGTAGATTACCAGTACGACTTGGGCGACTGCATGTTCTGCGAGCTCTGTGTGAACGCATGTAACTTCGGTGCAATCAAGTTTGTCAACGATTTCGAGAATGCAGTCTTCGACCGCAACAAGTTGGTGATGCACCTTGACAAGGAGGTATATAAGGGCGGTAGCCTTCCTAACCTCATCGATGGTGGTGCACCATTGGAAATCGGTAAGTTTAACACCAAGACTAAGTAAGGAGGACTTTAGACAATGATAACAGCAAATTTATTTATGTTCGTCATCTTGGCAGTAGTCATCCTTGGCTCAGCCATCATGTGCGTGTTCACCAAGCGCATCATGCGTGCGGCAACCTTCCTGTTGTTCGTACTCTTCGGTGTAGCAGGCATGTTCTTCCTGCTCGACTATACTTATCTGGGTGCAGCTCAGATTTCTGTATATGCCGGTGGTATCACCATGCTTTATGTCTTCGCTATCCAGTTGGTATCAAAGCGTACTCTCCAGGGTCTTTTGGAGCATGTCAAGGGTAGCAAGATTGTAGGTCGCGCACTCGTCTGCCTCGTTGGTTTCGTAACCTTGGCAGTCATCGTGTTGAAGAATCACTTTATTGATATGGCTGCAACCGTAGCCGACACCGAGGTGCCAATGGACCAGGTTGGTTCTGCACTGGTAGGTGCTGACAAGTATGGCTATGTATTGCCATTCGAGTTTATCTCTGTATTCCTGTTGGCATGTATCATCGGTGGTATCTTAATCGCAAGAAAGGAGGATAAGAAATGATTCCAGTACAATATTTCTTCGTGCTCTCAGCACTCTTGTTCTTCATCGGAGTCTATGGCTTCTGTACACGCCGTAACCTCGTTGCCATGCTCATCTCCATCGAGCTTGTATTGAATGCAGCCGACCTGAACTTCGCTGTGTTCAACCGCATCCTCTTCCCAGGACAGTTGGAAGGTTTCTTCTTCACATTGTTCTCAATCGGAGTAGCAGCAGCCGAGACAGCCGTAGCGCTCGCTATTATTATCAACGTTTACCGCAACTATCACAGTGACCAGGTGAACAGTATTGAAAACATGAAATTCTAAAAGACAATGGAATACAATTATGCATTTTTGATACTTCTTCTGCCATTCCTGAGCTTCCTGGTTCTGGGACTTGTGGGTATGAAGATGAAAAGACCGGTAGCAGCACTCATCGGTACCGTATTGATGGGCTGTGTATTCGCCATGTCTGTCTATACAGCATACGAGTACTTCTTTGCAGTGGGTCGCGATGCCTCTACAGGTATGTACCCAACTGTTACCGTATTTAATTTCACATGGTTGAAGTTTACTGAGTTGCTCACCTTCAACATCGGTTTCCGCCTGAGCCCAATCTCCGTATTGATGCTCATCGTGATTACCACCGTCAGCTTCATGGTTCACATCTACAGCTTCGGCTATATGGCAGAGCGTGATGAGAACTACAAGGTTGAGGAATATGAGAAGGGTATGCAGCGTTTCTACGCTTACCTGAGCCTCTTCACCATGTCAATGTTGGGCTTGGTAGTAGCTACCAACATCTTCCAGATGTATCTTTTCTGGGAGTTGGTGGGTGTCTGCTCATACCTGCTCATCGGTTTCTACTATCCAAAGCATGCTGCAGTTCATGCCAGCAAGAAGGCGTTCATCGTAACCCGTTTCGCTGACCTCTTCTTCCTCATCGGTATCCTGTTCTACAGCTTCTACGTAGGAACCTTCAACTACGACTTGAATGCTCAGCCAGAGCTCAACTCTGCTTTGGCAGGTGCAGCTTGGGTAATGCCAACAGCGTTGTTCCTCATGTTCATCGGTGGTGCCGGTAAGAGTGCGATGTTCCCATTGCACATCTGGTTGCCAGATGCGATGGAGGGTCCAACACCTGTTTCTGCCTTGATCCACGCTGCTACCATGGTTGTAGCCGGTGTATATCAGGTAGCCAGCCTCTTCCCAATCTGGGTACAGTATGCTCCTGAGGCTTTGCACTATGTAGCTTACATTGCAGCCTTCACCGCATTCTATGCAGCAGCCGTAGCTTGCTGCCAGCGTGATATCAAGCGTGGTCTGGCTTTCTCTACTATCTCTCAGATTGCCTACATGCTCGTAGCTCTCGGCGTTTGCTTCGCAGTAGATAACCACCACGGTGGTTTGGGTTATATGGCTGGTATCTTCCACCTGTTTACCCACGCTATGTTCAAGGCATTGCTCTTCCTCTGCTCTGGTGCCATCATCGTCATCATCGGTAGCAACTTCAAGGATTACATGGGCGGTCTGCACAAGTACATGCCTATCACCAACATCTGCTTCCTCATCGGTTGCTTGGCGATTGCAGGTATTCCTCCATTCGCAGGTTTCTGGTCAAAGGATGAGATTATCTCAGCATGCTTCCAGTTCTCTCCATTCATGGGCTGGTTCATGACAGTAGTTGCCGGTATGACAGCATTCTATATGTTCCGTCTCTACTACGTCATCTTCTGGGGACAGAGCTACTATGAGCTGGATCCAGAGAACCGTCGCAAGCCACAGGAGGTTCCATTCGTGATGTGGGGTCCATTGGTATTCCTCGCCATCATCTCTTGCCTCTGTGGTTTGATTCCATTCGGTCACTTCGTATCTGCTACAGGTCAGAGCTACGATATCCATATCGATATGAGTGTGGCAACAACCTCTGTTATCGTTGCTATCATCGGTATCGGTCTGGCTACTTACATGTATGCTCCTAAGAAGACTCCATTGGCAGACGCTTTGGCTAAGAAGATGCCTAAGTTGCACAAGGCAGCCTTGAACCGTTTCTATATCGACGATGCTTGGCAGTTCTTCACCCACAAGATTGTCTTCGGTTGCTTCTCAAAGCCAATCGCATGGTTCGACCGTCGCGTTATCGATGGTACCTTCAACTTCATGGCTTGGGGTACACAGGAGGCAGGTGAAACCATCCGCCCATGGCAGAGTGGTGATGTACGCAGCTATGCTATCTGGTTCCTCACCGGTACCGTAGCATTGACATTGTGCCTGCTCGCACTTCTTTAATGAAAGTCTCACAATTAAGTAAATAGAAAAGAAATGAATTTAAGTATATTCGTCATAGTACCACTCCTGATGTTGCTCGGCCTCTGGTTGGCACGCAACGACAAGCAGGTTCGTGGTGTGATGGTAGCAGGTGCCAGCGTTTTGCTCGGTCTCTCCATCTATTTGGTGTTTGCATTTCTCGAAGCTCGTGAGACAATGCCAGCCGACCAAGCTCCGATGCTCTTCACCTACTGTGTGCCTTGGTTTGAACCATTGCACATCAACTATTCACTCGGTGTGGATGGTATCTCAGTGGTGATGATTCTCTTGACTTCTATCATCGTGTTCACCGGTACATTTGCTTCCTGGCAGATGGAACCAATGAAGAAGGAATACTTCCTCTGGTTCACACTCCTGAGCATCGGTGTATATGGCTTCTTCATCTCTATCGACATGTTCACCATGTTCATGTTCTATGAGGTTGCGCTGATTCCTATGTATCTCCTCATCGGTGTATGGGGTAGTGGTGCAAAGGAGTATTCAGCCATGAAGTTGACTTTGATGTTGATGGGTGGTTCAGCCCTTTTGGTTATCGGTATCCTGGGAATCTACTTCTACAGTGGTGCTCAGACCTTCGAAATCCTCGATATCGCTCACCATACCAATGGTGCTCATGCGATTCCAGAGAGCGTGCAGAACGTGTTCTTCCCATTGCTCTTCATCGGTTTCGGTATCCTCGGTGCGCTGTTCCCATTCCATACATGGTCTCCTGATGGTCACGCAAGTGCGCCAACAGCCGTATCTATGTTGCACGCCGGTGTATTGATGAAGCTTGGTGGTTACGGTTGTTTCCGTATCGCTATGTTCCTCTTGCCAGCTGCTACTCACGGATTCTGGATCAAGGTGTTCCTCGTGCTGACTACTATCTCTATCGTATATGGTGCTTTGTCAGCATGTGTACAGACCGACTTGAAGTACATCAACGCCTATTCATCAGTATCTCACTGTGGTATGGTGCTCTTCGCTCTCTGTATGATGACTGAGACAGCTGCTACTGGTGCAATCCTCCAGATGTTGTCTCACGGTTTGATGACCGCCCTCTTCTTCGCCGTTATCGGTATGATTTACCATCAGGCTGGTACACGTGACGTACGTTATCTGGGTGGTTTGATGAAGATCATTCCATTCCTCTCAGTAGGTTATGCAGTAGCTGGTTTGGCTAACCTCGGTTTGCCAGGTTTCTCAGGTTTCGTTGCCGAGATGACCATCTTCGTAGGTTCTTTCCAGAATGCAGATACCTTCCATCGCGTATGTACCATCATCGCATGTACCTCTATCGTAGTAACAGCGGTTTACATTCTGCGTTGTGTTGGTAAGATCCTTTATCAGAAGGTTCCTAATCCAAAGTTGGAGAAGCTCCACGATGCTACCTGGGACGAGCGTATCGCTGTAGCAGGTCTTATCGCCTGCGTTGCAGGTCTCGGTATGTTCCCACTCTGGGCAGAGGAGATTATCATGGACGCTGTAGGTCCTATCTTTAGTGTAATCATGTAATAAATATCAGAAGAAATGAATTACAGTCAATTTTTAAATATGATTCCAGAAGCTACCCTGATGGTAGTTCTGTTGATCACTTTCATTGCTGACTTCTGCAGTTCCAAGAGCGCAGACCGTAAGTGGTTCAATCCTCTGGTATGTCTCTTGATGGTGGCTCACATTGCCATCAATATCTTCCCAACAGAAGCCACAGAGGCATTTGGCGGCATGTACACAACAGGTCCTGCTGCCGGTGTCTTGAAGACTATCCTGGCGCTGGGTACCCTCATCGTGATGGTACAGGCTAAGGAGTGGTTGAGCCGCAAGGACACAGCCTTCAAGGAGGGTGAGTTCTATATGCTGATTATCTCTACCTTGCTCGGTATGAACATGATGGTTAGTGCCAACCACTTCCTCCTGTTCTTCCTCGGTCTCGAGATGGCATCTGTGCCAATGGCTTGCTTGGTAGCATTCGATAAGTACCGTCACAATTCTGCTGAGGCAGGTGCTAAGTTCATCCTTACCGCTACTTTCTCAAGTGGCGTGATGATCTACGGTATATCTCTGCTCTATGCTGCTTGTGGTACTTTGTACTTCGATGATGTAGCAAAGGTTATCTCTGCATCTCCATTGACCATCGCCGGTATGGTATTCTTCTTCAGTGGTCTCGGTTTCAAGATTTCCTTGGTTCCTTTCCACTTCTGGACAGCCGATTCATATCAGGGTGCACCAACTACTGTTACAGGTTACTTGTCAGTAGTATCTAAGGGTGCTGCTGCGTTCACTCTCTGCGCTATCCTCATGAAGGTGTTCCAGCCAATGGTAGAGTACTGGACCGTATTGCTTTACATCGTGATTGTACTTTCTATCACTATCGCCAACCTGTTTGCCATCCGTCAGAGCGACCTGAAGCGTTTCATGGCTTTCTCTTCTATCTCTCAGGCAGGTTACATCATGTTGGCTGTGGTAGGTAACTCAGCGATGAGCGTGAGCGCCCTGACTTACTATGTATTGATTTACGTAGTAGCCAACCTGAGCGTCTTCACCATCATCTCATCTATTGAGGAGCACAACAACGGTACAGTTCAGATGGACAGCTACAATGGTTTGTACAAGACCAACCCACGTCTGGCATTCCTGATGACCTTGGCATTGTTCTCATTGGGTGGTATTCCTCCATTCGCCGGTATGTTCTCGAAGTTCTTCGTGTTCATGGCAGCAGTTGGTACACACGACATCCACACCACATTGGGAGCCTGGGCATACGGCGTAGTATTCATCGCGTTGGTAAACACAGTTATCAGCTTGTACTACTATCTGCTCATCGTGAAGGCTATGTTCATCAAGCACAGCGATAATCCGCTTCCTACCTTCCAGAGCGCATGCTCAACCAAGTTGGCGCTTGCTATCTGCACCGTAGGTATCGTAGCATTCGGTATTTGCTCATTCGTCTTCGACTGGATTTCAGTGGCAGTGAATGCGTAAATCATCAATAATTTATAAAAATCCCAGCAATCGGTAAAAGATTGCTGGGATTTTTTTTGGTATTGTCTGAATTTTGCAGTACCTTTAGATAAGGTACGCTGCATCTCAACAATAAAAATGAAAAAAGTTCCTTTTTTATTTTGTATTGTCTTCGATTTGCAGTACCTTTGCACCCCGAAAGAGGCATGGTGCCTCAAGTAATCAATAATAAATATTAATTAATCAATATAATAAGGATGGATAAGTTACCAATGAATGATGTTCCGATGCTCGTAAGCGCCATCAACTTCCTGCTTCGTGACCACGAGTTTGAAACACTCGATGAGATTTGTAATCACTTTAACGTGAACCGTGCAGCATTAGAAGCCAAAATGGCTACCCAAGGCTTTGAGTGGTCAGAGCAGCAGAAGAAATTCTGGTAAAGAGCACGCTTTCAACTATAAAGAGTGCCCTATAAACTATAAATTATAAACTATCAACTATTAGTTGTAAATTATAAATTAATTATGAATCCTCCTCGACCCTTGTGGAAGTCTGTACAAGACTATGTTTTGATTGCGATAGGTATGATATCCTACGCTATTGGATGGAATGTATTCCTCTTGCCAACCAATGTAACAGCAAGCGGACTTCCTGGTATCTCCAGTATTATCTATTGGGCAACCGGTTGCCCTGTGCAAATTCCGTATTTCATCGTCAACGCCACCTTATTAATATGTGCGTTCAAGATTTTGGGAGCTAAGTTCTGTGTCAAGACCGTTTATGCCGTTATCGTGGTAACCATCCTGACCTCTTTCTTCTCCAGCCGTTTAGGTGATGTTCATCTTTTGGAAAACCAACCTTTATGGGCTGCTTTCCTGGGTGCCGTTTTCTGTGGCTGCGGAATCGGACTCGGTTTCTCGGTTGGTGGAAGTACGGGTGGTACGGATATCATTGCCGCCATCGTCAACAAGTATCGCGACATTTCTCTGGGTAGAGTGATTATGATATGCGACATCTTCATCATCAGTTCCAGCTATCTGGTGGTACACGATTGGGAGAAGGTGTTATATGGTTATGTAGTTCTTTGCGTTCAGGCATTCTGCATCGACCAGGTGGTAAACAGCAGAAGACGAAGCGTACAGTTCTTTATCATTTCCCAGAAGTATGAGGAGATAGGCAAGCGCATCAATGTAGATGCTGATAGGGGAGTAACGGTAGTGAATGCCAGCGGTTTTTATTCCGGTCAGGATGTGAAGATGCTTTTCGTGCTTGCCAAGCAGCGTCAGGCTCCAGCTATCTTCCGTCTTATCAGCGAGATTGATCCCCATGCCTTTGTCAGTCAGAGTGCCGTTATCGGTGTGTATGGTGAAGGTTTTGACAAGATTAAATATAAAAGCAAAAAAGAGCATGGAGTTTAATCCATGCTTTTTTTGTTCTTCCTCCATTTATCCTTCTCCCCCCGTTGGGGTAGGAGCATCATCCTCTTTGAATGACAATGCAAAGATACGAAATCTGAAAACGTCACTTCATACTTTCTCACACTTTCTCATACTTGGAAGCCTATGGTTCGCCGAGAAAATAGATAATATAGGAGGTTTGCATCGGAGTGAATTCCTTGCTGTTCTTGCCGTATCCGCTCTCACGGAGCTTCTGCAGAAGATCGGGATTTCGCTGAATCCAACGCATCAGATGAGCACTTGCCACCACGGGTGATGAATGGGGGAAATAGAGCAGAGCCAGTTCCTGCTTCGTATAGCTTTCTTATGTCCATATTGTTTTTGATGTTTAAGTATTATACTTACGGGTTGAAAGTAACATACTTACGGGTTGAAAGTAAGATACTTAGTCCTCGAAAGTATCCGTAGGATCGACGGCAGCATCGCTGTTCAGCTCGATAGGTTCCTTCTCTATGCCCATATCTTCCTTCTTCACATGGTCGAAGTCGAGCTGGAACATGTAGGTCGGTTTGAGGAAGTCGGCAAGTGGATGGCTCTCCGAAGATTTGATGCAAGGGAAGTACGATGGCATCGTAGCAGCCTCATACATGCTGTTGTTTAGTTCTTTTTCCATTTTGTTTAAAAATTGCAGTTGTTTATACTATTTTGTTGTTTACAACGTTCTCTAAGTAAGAGTGTGGGTGAACACTTGGCGATGAAGTCGGTGAAGGGTGAACCCTGATGCCAACCTTTAGCGTTAATAATGTGTTAAAAACACTATATAACCCATTATAATAGAGACTCTTATATTTCTAGCATGCGCTGTATATACAAAGTTCTTTTTATTAGGGTTCACCCCGGAGCCGAAAAGGTGAATACTTGGGGCAAGTGTTCACCCCGCTGTTCACCAATCGGTAACTGTCAGCAAAGTTACGACAAAAGGGCGATATAGGAAATCGGAATTTACCACATTGTGGTAAAAATAAATAATTTAAGTATTAATTTTATTTAAAAGTTTTAGAAATGGAAAAAAGAAATTCCTTCTTTCTGCCGATGAGAAGTTGAAGCTCGCGGCTGAGATTTCGTCGAAGACTGCTGAGCAGCGTTTCGACAAGTTGTCAAACCGGTTAGTGAAGTCTGCCAAGCACATTTATTCAGAGAAGGCGACTTATCATGAGTTGACCGAAGGCATGCGTGCCTGGGTGTTGAAGAAGAGTGACATCAAGAAAGCGTTTCATCTGACTCGCAGTTTCTTTACTCATTTGAACAAGGGCGAGCATATGTTGCTCTCCGAGTTTGTTCGTTTTACCAATTGGATTTTCACCCATTATGCTAGCGAGGAGGTTCGCCTGAAGGTATGGATGGGTATTGGCACGGTGTTGTTCTGTCACACGAAGGAGAACGCCGATTACGGTTGGCATCCTTTCTCCCGTCCTCTCGACCAGATCTTAGAGGACATGATAGAGAAGGAAGTGAAGAAGCGAGTAGAGAAGGAGGAAAGAATCCGCGCTTTGAAGAAAGCCCAGGATGAGATAGGAAAATACTGATTTCACTTTTTTAGATTGAATCAGAACCATTAAGGCGCCGCCTTCCTGCTGGTGAAAACTGGCTGGAAGGGGGTGCTTTTTTCCTTTGTAACTTATTAATAATTAAAAGCCACTTCCTCTACCGCCATCTGATAAGTAGGTTCACTACCTACTGCTTCTGTGATAACATCCGTCCCTTATCCACTCGTCACCTCAATTTAACTGTCATTTAGCTAAAAATACATTTATTTATGTTAAAACATGTTTAAATGGGGGGGTGATTTGCAGAATCTACATGAATTATATACTTTTGCAACCAGAAATCAGTCTCCAAGTAATATACAAGGGGATTAGTTGACATAATGTTGAGGACCATTTAATAAGTCATAATAGGTTTATATTGGTTAACAACAAAGCAACAGTAATATTCAGGACAAATAGTTAAATAGTAAGTGATAAATGAAAAGGATAGCAGTTTTGCTGTTTTTTATTTTGGGAATTAAGACAGTAGGTTACTCACAAGATTTCGCCCTGAAGACGAACGGACTCTACTGGGCGACAACCACACTCAATATGGGCGTAGAAAAGGCAATCAGCAACCAGGTAACCCTGGAAGCAGATGTTGCATACAACCCCTGGACATTCAGGGAAGACAAGAAGATGCACCTTCTCTTGGTGCAGCCAGAAATGAAATACTGGCTGTGCGAAAAGTACGAAGGACATTTTGTTGGTATCCACCTGCATGGTGCTCAATTCTACGGAGGTTTTGGCAGCAAGCTCTACGATGGCTACTTGGCTGGCGGAGGCGTAACATACGGTTACGACTGGATTTTATCCCCTCACTGGAACCTTGAGGCAGCCATCGGTGTGGGATACGCCCACCTCTGGTACAAGCAAAGCCCTAACTTGCCCTGCATCAAGTGCCAGGAAAAGAAGAACGAGAACTATATCGGTCCTACCAAGGCTGCACTATCATTAGTCTATATCTTTTAAAAAAAAGTGCATCATTTAATCACAAAGAACATTATGGATGATAGAATGAAACTCAAAATAGCATATCTGGCTATAGCTGGTGTAGGCTTGGCTCTTCTGACGGCTATGTCTTCATGCAGCAACCAGAGCATGGCAAGCGACAAAAAGATTACATGTACTCCCGATTCCTTTATGCTCCTGCCAGATAGCAGCAATCAGGCTGCACTCAACCTTCAGGTTCATATCCCGAAGCATTATTTCTCGAAGAGAAGCCGTCTCTTCGTAATACCCGTATTGACAGACAGCGACAGCATCGTGGCTAAATACAAGCCTATAGTGCTGGATGCGCCAATCTACAGCAGGAAGATGGAACGTAAATGGGTACTCGACAGCATTGCTGACCCATACGATTCTATTGCACAGAGAGTTACGAACACGAAAGTAGATTTGTCCGTGTTATATAACGACACCATCACCCTGCCTGCAAACTTCCATAAGGGAAGCCTCGTGGCAGTGGCTTCTGCCGACGGATGCGGCGAATGCCGTGCCATCAGCCATACCAAGATAGCCGATGTGTTCCGTCCGGAAATCAAGAAGCAACTGCACCTCAACTGGATGAAGCATACCTTCGAGATCAAGCCGAAGATAAGAGAAGGAAAGGGCGTGGCACGACTTGAGTTTGTTATCAATAAATATGATATCAATCTCAAGATGAGCAACAACCAGGCTGAGCTCGACCACATGCTGAGCGATATAGCTCCAGTGCTCAGCGACAGCCTCGCTACCCTCACTTCTGTGAGCATCTATGGTCTGGCGTCAGCCGACGGCCCGCTGAAGTTTAACACCCCACTTTCCCGCAACCGTGCCAACTCAGCCCTGAAGTGGCTGCTTGCGCACATAGAGAATGGCGACAAGGTGAAGAAGATAGCCCGTATCGGTTCACGCCCTGAAGGATGGCAGCCAGTATTGGATGCGATGGTGGCCGCCGGCGATGCCGACAGCACGATGGTGAAGAACATCCTGACCCGATATGCCAACTTCAACGATGATGTGCAGGAGCGCTATATCCGCCGCCTGCCTATCTGGAACAACATCAAGAAGAAGTATCTGCAGAAGAGCCGTAGCGTGGAATACACCTACACCTACATCATCAAGAACTTCACCACCGATGAAGAAATGCTGCAGATGTACGAGCTCCGCCCAGATGCCTTCAGCGAAGATGAGTTCCTGCATGTGGCACAGATTGCAGAGAGCGCAGAAAAGCAGAAGCAGGTATATGAGACGACTTTGAAATATTACCCTATGTCGAAGATTGCTGCCAACAATCTTGCCATCCTACTCGAGAAAGAAGGCAAGGTTGATGTGGCTGAAGAGATATTGAACCGCCAGAAGGTAGAAGAGACTCTGATCAGCCAGAAGGCACTCACAGAATAAATTACAGCGTATGACAAGATTAAAAGTTATCATATATGGTATGGCACTGGCTATGTCATTCACCTCTTGCGTCCGTGAAAATCTGGACCAATGTCCTCCTCTGCGTATCAACATCGAGGTGAAAGACAAGAATTATTTCAATGTTGATCAGACTGTTCCTGACGAGAAACGGGATGAGAATCAGTCGTTTAGATCATTTGTTCCGTCTCTTTCATATCGTCTGAGCCGACTCAACGACGACGGCACTCAGCAGGTTGTCGTAGAAGAAAAAGGTTTCGGAGTAGAGGGTGATGGATTAACTTATCCTGTAAGCTTCGACCCCGACATGCCTTTCGGAAAATACGTCTTTACGGTATGGGGAGGTATGAAGACGCGAGGCGAACTCAATCTGGATAAAAACGAGCTGTTGCTACATCCGGAGCACAGTCAGGGCGATGATGTTTATCAGGTTTGCGATACCCTCGTATATGATGAAAACCATTATTGCTATACCAGCGAGATGGAGCGCACCAAGGGTAAACTGGTTATATGGACAGAGAATCTTCCTGCCGGGTATCATCTGATGGATACTGAAGTAAGTCAGCTCTATGGAATCGTAAATCCAAGTTTCCTGTATTCTGAAGAGACCAGCGTCTTTCATGAATCGGAAATTGAAGCTGGCGTCAAGACCAAGACCTCTATTTTCCTGGCCCCTTCTTTCCAGAAGGATGAGTCAGTGGTGGATGTCAATTTCCATAAGAATAGTGGCGAAGGCAGCAGTTTATCTGTGTTGTCACCTGATGACGTGAAGGTAAGCATGGAGCGCAACAAGATTACGGTGCTGAAATATGTGTACGATTCCGACCGCAATCGCTTCACCATCTATATGAAGGTGAACGACAACTGGGAGGAAATTCACGGCATGATATTGGATTGATAATTAATTTATACTCAATTTTTAAATTTATAATTTATGAAAAAAGGTATGTTTTTTGCGCTTGCAGCAAGCAGCTTGCTGTTCAGCGCATGTAGCAGTGACGACGCTGTGGTTAGCACAGAGGGTCAGAATGAGGCAGTACAGCAGATTGTATTGCAGGTAGCAAGTAGCGGTGATGGCTTGAGCACACGTGCCGGCCGCCCATTGTATTCTTCAGAGGCTTTGCAGACTATCCAGCATGTTCGCGTGTTGATTTACAACGCTGATACGAAGGCTATTGTCAAAGACGAACAGTTGGATTGGACAAAGAGTGATAAGTATGACAATCATGGTCGCCAGCATACTCTTACTTACAAGGGTGATCAGAGACTGGGTGAAGGTAACTACAAGGTTATGGCTGTAGGTTACAGCGATAACAGTGACTACACCTATGATTTGAATGTGGCAGGTACAGATGCCCTTACTGGTAAGACTTACAGTAATGATATCACTGCTACCTTAAATTCAGGCAAAGTACCAGAAGAAGTATTCGCTGGTGATGCAGCGCTTAAAATCGGCACCGACAAAAAAATCACCAACCTTACTAAGGATGAGGAGAATGGCGTAGCAGTAACCTTGCATCGTCAGGTAGCTGGTAGCTTCGGTTATTTCTGTAACATCCCTGCCAAAGTTGATGGCAAAACTGCCAAGACCCTTCGTCTCGTAGTAAGAGGTAAGAATGATAAGTTGACTTTCAACAACTTCAACAGCTCATTCACAGATGCAAAAAACAGCACTATCAAGTATTACGTTAATGGTTCAACATCAACAGGTCTAGCACTTGCTCCAGATGCAAAGTTCAATAACAACGAGGATGGTTATGTGCTCTACTCTATCGATTTGAATACATGGTTCCCTGGTGGTGATATAAACAAAGACGGTCTGCTGAATGCTGATGATAACAACTGGAAGCGCCCTGATGATGTAAAGACTCAGGTTGTGAAGGGTTCTGTATTCGGAAGCAACTTCGTCATTCCATTTGCTTTGACACATGAGAAGAGCACCATGGAGCTTCAGCTCTTGGATGAACATGAAACTATCATCAAGAAATGGACCGTTTCTATCCCAGAATTAGATGTAAATAAGGATGACACAAAGGGAGCTATAGACGAAAGTGCTTCTATCTTCAACGTGGTTCGTAACCACATGTACAACTTGGGTGTGAAGACTTCAACTGGTACAACAACAACTCCAGATCCAAGTAATCCAACTCCAGATCCAGATCCAGATCCAAAACCAACTCCAGATCCAGGTAAAGACGAGCCAGAAGACTTGACCAAATCTCAGAACCTCATCTTGAAGGTGAACGACAACTGGGAGGCTATCCACAAGTTGGAGCTGGGTGATTAATCTTACTACGTGCTCATAATATAGGCAGTATTAAGAAAAATATATCCAAGGGATGCACTGTGCCCGCTATAGGCACTCGCATCCCTTACTATCCCAACATCACAATATTTAATTTATCATTCATTTTATACGTAATTCCCATTCAAATCGAATAGGCGAACATTGAAATCGAATAGGCAAACATTGAAATCGAATAGGCGAATATGATGAGAAAATCTATAAAAAACAGTTTAAATATAATCCTCGCAGCCAGTCTCCTAATGAGCTGCAGCGCAAGCAATGATGCGCCTGATACCCTCGCCGACGGCTCGCATGCCGTGAAGTTGGACATGAGAGTGGGTGTAAGCGCAGGTGTCGTTACCGGCTCACGAGAACTTGATACATGGGATGGAGCACAGCAGGTGAATGATATGAGAATCTACGTCTTCAGATGCCCCGAAGACAAGAAGGGCACCTCAGAAGAAGCATATACCTATTGCATCCCTATTGAAACGGAAGCAGCCAAGAATGGTTACTATTCCGTTGACGCATTCAACAATAGAGAACCCTACTATTCTGCCGAGCACCAGAACATGCCCGAGCAGCATCTATACACCTTCGAACCCTATCTGCAGAACGGCTACTACTACCAGTTTCTAGCCATAGGCAGAGATGATAAATACGCAACGAACAAAGTACTTACAGAACCCAAATTCACTGAAAACGTAACGAAACTGGAGGACGCAAGAATCGCCCTCACCGAGCAGGCAAAAAACAGCGCCAAAGTCGGTATCCTCAATACCACAGAGCTGTTTTCTGGCATCCTGCAAGACGAGAATACCCAAGAGAAAGCCCCCGTTCTCGTAACGGAAGATACGAAATACTTCCACCGCACGCTGACCGCCAGCCGTAACGTGGCTGGCCTGATGATTTACGTAGAAAACATCCCGGCACAGGTGGAGTCGAATGCAGCAGGAGACGTGAGCACCGTTCCCTTCACGCCCACCTCTCTATCCGTTGTAGCCACCGGCATCAGCCCCGAAACGCTGATAAGGCAGAAGCAGGCACCAGCAGATGCTGAACCGTTGACTTATCAGACGTTGGGCACCATCGACCTCACCCCCTCAAACGGATGGACCGTAGATGCTAAAGAGAACATATTCAAGCGAGCTGAAGACTCCCAGAAAGGATGGAAGGCAAACAGCTACATGATAAGCAACTTCATGATGCCTACACCAGAGGAAAAAATGCAGAAAAGCAAGAACTCGGCAGAGAACGAGACCACCTTCTATCTGCATTACACGGATGGCACGCACCACAGGTACGACAATATCAGGAAGTCTACAACCACTGGCGACAAGTTCAAATTCCCTATCGAGGCAAACCACCTGTATTGCCTGGGAGCCAAGAGCAAGACCGTGAACCAGCCATACGACCTGAAGGAGTATTACGAGCCGGTGATGACCGAAGTGAAGGTTGAGATAGAACCAGCCTTCGAAAAAAAACATGTATTTGAAACAGAATAAACGTTACAAAACAGCATAAAACGGAAATAGAATATGCAGAAATCAAGATTTAGCATCTGTAAGATAAGCTCCATCAAGATGAACGCCATCAGGATAGGCATGGCGGTAGGGGTTTGCTTCCTCCTCGCACTAGCCGCGGGATGCAGCAGCGATGCCGATCTGCCACCTTATCCAGATGGCAGCAATGGAGATGCAGGGATGGATCAGCCTTCAGAAAAGGACGACGAGATTACGACTGTTCCCATCACCATCACTCTGGGCGGATTAAGCGGCAGCGATGGCAATGCCAAGCAAGATGGCAGAAACACCCGTGTAGCTCCTCCTGGTGCAGGATCCTCTTCCTCGTCGGGCACAATAGGCGAGGACGACGGATATACCGAGACCGACAACGTCGATGCCGTAAGGCTGATAGCTTTTCGACGAAGAGTTCAGAACAATGGAGAAAAAACTGCAACCTATGATGCTGCAGTCAACGATATCCAGGGCTTCGAGTACGACCCTACCAACGACAGGGTGATTAACTGGAAACCCACGTTAGAAGACGGCAAGAAAGACGATTATCTTTCGGGAAATCCCCACATGCACTATGTGGTAAAGGACACCTTCGGCATCAGCAGGGGCTACGAATATCGCATCATTGCCCTCGCTTACAATAGCCAGGAGAAATCGCCCTATCCGCAGTATGAGGAAAACAATGTGGTTACCACGGAAATGCTCAATTTAAAAAAAGGTACTACATTTCAGGAGTTCAATGCCACGTTTGCGAGTTACCTGGTCAAGGATGATGGCAAAACCGACACCCCCAACAACTGGCTTGACTATCTGAAAAAAAAAGCTCTCTCACTGCATCATGTAGATTGCTTGAGCCGCCAGCTCATCACGGTGCCGCAGCTCTTCTATGGCACCCTCTACCAGAAGGGAGATGCCACCCAAAATCCAATCATCTCTTCTGCTGATTACCAGAAGGAAAATCTGGGGAACAACACCCCTACGCCGCTTGTAGGAACACTCTATAGAGGCATGGCAGAAGTGGAGGTTCATATCACTCATGCCGCCCATCACAGCAGTATAGCGCAGACGCAATGGTATTGCCTACTTGCCGACACCGTTCTTACCCAGATGCCTCTTACCAGCTACGACGGTTTTAAGCAGGGTAGTGTACCTGTCGAAAAATATCCAACAAAGGGAGGCTCCTATACCGCCATTGCCTATGCCCCATTTCCGGGTGAAGGCGAGGAAGTGGTGCTCAAGGCATTTGTGCTGCCAGGCAAGACCCATCTTGCCGTGAGAATAGGCTTCGATGACTATCCTCACGCCCACAACTATCAGATAAAGGCAAAGGATATGATGTCTTCTGAAGCAGCTACGGGCGTTATCGTGGTAGATGGAGTCAGTAACCTCTTCTATCTGAGGCGAAACCATAAATATGTCTTCACATACACTGATCAAGGAAAACTTACAGACTCCAGACATTTGCTCGATTAAGATCAAGAGAATTATCAAGACGTTATGCTATGTTTTAAAATCAAACAGACAATGAAACTGCATTTTATATACAAAACTTTCATATCATTTTTGTTGGCATTCCTGATGGTTGTGCCCGCCTCTATCCAGGCGGCACAACCCAAGGATGACAACACCAGTCCCTATTTCGAGAGTGCTGCCGTTAGAGACTCGTTCATGGAGTGCAAGAAACCCATCTGGACCAACAACTGGGATGATCTGCAAACCGACAAGCCCCAAGACCATTTTGTGAAGTTCAACAATGACCCCAAATATGGCAACATGACATTCCGTGAACTGCGCAACCGCCGTGCCCTTACAGGCGAATCGTGCACCATTAACAAATTGATTGGTGTGGTAGGCGTAGGCAGCTGGGCAAAGGATATGGGCGCCCTTACCGACGATTCACTCGACAACTATGCACAGGTGAACTCCGTGGTACGAGCAGGGGTAACCGTAGACCCGATAGTAAGTGTAAAAGATATGGATAATTACTATTCCAAGGGAACGGTGGCAGGCTTTACCATCGTGGCTGGCTCGGGTAGCAGCGTGCTGAGCCTCGATGTAGTCAAGGCATTCTCCATCGGATTCTATCGCGACGGCAAACTGAAGGGCGTAAAGGCGGTGAGAGAAGGACAGGATGGTTCGGGAGTAACGCTGAAGCTGCTCCAGATACCGGGTTCCGACAACATCTGCGCCATGCTGACTGCAGAAAGCGACTGGCTCTTCGATGAAATCACTCTCGACTGCTCGGGCGGCATTCAGGCAGAAGTGGCGAATATTCTGAAAATCAAATATGCCTTCGTGGGCGAATCTACGGAGTTTACCATCACCGATGGAGGCATCAAAAAATACAACGAATATTTGGAAGGCGACAAGCTGGTGGCGCTCAAAGAGATGAAAGGCTGGCGCCCTATTATCCTCGGCATCCCCCTGCCTTTCCTTGACAACGATATAAAGAAGATGACAGATGATAATCTGGACAATTTCGCCACCATCGTCCCTCTTCTTGACATAGGTTACCAGGGCGGAGCCAAGTTTATGATGCAGAACGACAAGAACCCGCAAGGCGAAGCATTCGAGGCTGGCATGGAGGCTGGCTTCAAATACAAGATGGATGCCCTGCTGAGCCTCAATGCAGGAACATGGGTCAACGTGCTGCTCTTCGACCACAAGGGAAACAAGGTGCAGGAAGAAACGATTTCTGCCCAGGTGCTCCACCTCTCGCTGGTGCAGATTGGCGACGGAACGGTGAGCATCAAGGCAAAGGTGCCGTTTTCAGGATGCGAAATCAGATTCCTTACGGTTCTCGGAGTAGATGCAGGCGTCATCGGCATCCACTATGGATTCGTAAGAATGGCTCCAGATGTATCCCACCGGTGCCCCATCAATCCTACCATCAGCAGCAACATCTGCGGGTCGCAGACTTCGTTTACTCTCCGTTCTAATCCGAAAGTAAGCGTAACATGGAAGCTGGTGAATGCCTGGGATTCGAATGGCAACGTCATCCTGAACACCACTCCCGTGAAGGTGACTGCCGATGGCCATGTAACCGGCATGCTGCCGGGCAAATATACCTTCAAGGCTACGGCTAAGGACGGATGCAGCGACGAGACCACCATCACCGTGGGCGGATTCGGAAAGGGTGTAACGCTGTGCGGCAAACCGCTTATCAACGATACTGAAAAAGCCGTCTATGCTCTCTCCACCGACAAGCACGCTACCTCAGGTTCGCTGATTTCCATTTCCGACCTCCAAAATCCTCTGAATATTCTCAACAAGGATGATACTTCGTATGCAGAATACATCAGCGGTCTCAACCTGGGCAACAACCTGGGCATCATCGGTATCAAAAGAATAGAGGAGAATAGTCTGATATATGATGCTACCGGCCGACACGAAGGTGAATCAGAGCCGGAAGCCGTCAAGAGAGCTCAACCTAAGCGCATCGGATTCGTGGTAGAAGCCACGGGAACGGTGCTGAACCTGCATGCACTGGAGTTCTTGCATATAAGATGCTATCATAACGGCGAGGAAATATATCGCCATCTGATAGACGAGAACAATGCCATCAGTGCCGACCTGATAGGTTCTGAGAAAGTGCAGAAAGTGAGATATTCCATCGAGGTGCCTTCCATTGACAAGAATGGAAAGCCAACCCAGATGGACGAGTTCCAACTCTGGTATTCGGGTGCAGTCAATCTGGGCGTTTCTAAACTCCGTATCTACTATGCCTTTATCGAGGAGGCTTCCGACGACTGTTCTTCGCCACTTGCATGTAGCAGTATGGTGATGTCGCATAATCATTCACATACTACCATCAATGCTAATGAAACCAAATTTGGCGGAGCGGTGAGTGTGGCTACTGTAGATGATAACTTAGGTTATCTGGTGGATGATGACTTGAATACCTATATGGCGGTTGCCAATACGGTAAGTCTGGGAGTTGGTCAAACATTCGCCGTAAAGATGGGTAGAACACTCGACTATCATCATCAGTTGGGAATTGTCATTGACAACAAGACTTTCCTGGCAGCCGTAAACGTAGGAGACTGGCTAACGGTAGAAACCTTCAAAGAAGGTAATTCTACGGGAGATAAATTTACCGACTGGGACGTGATTTCCGCTAAAGTAGCGGGTTATGGCGATAAGAATATCCTCTTCCTTCAGCCAAAGAAAGCGTATGACGAGGTGCGATTTACTTTAGGCAAAATTTTAGGCGCATTGGATGTGCAGAAATTCTACGGACTCGTGACACGTGGTGATATTGATAATGATGGTATTCCTGACTGTAAGGACAACAACTCGTGCGTAGATGGTGTAGACGATATCGTTGTCAACAATGTATGCGTAGGAGATACGATTGTCGTAACTGCTACCGGATTGACCGGAGTAGATTATCATCTTTACTTCGGTGATAAGAATGCGGGAGATAATGGCATCGTGTCTCTGCATTCTACATCAGACACCAAGAACAATATAAAATATTCTTATATCACCAAGAAGCCGGGCGAATATCAGCTCAGTTTCTTCGACGGCAGCGGGAGGCCACTCTCTTCAGTAGTATATCAGGTTCATCCATTACAGACCCGATGGCTTCCGAGTGCATCTACCAATGAATGGAACAAGTGGGACAACTGGAGCGACGGTTCGCCTTACTGCTGCACCAACGCCATCATTTCGTCGGATGCCGATAACTTCCCAATGCTGGGCACGCCAGTGAAGCCAGCCGACTACTGCTGCAAGGACATCTTCTTCGAACCCCGTTCGGCGGTGGATAACGTGCCATCGCTCAACTATCGCAAGGCATGGGTAGAACTGGAGCAGAAGCCGAACCATTACTATCTGCTGAGTGCACCACTCAAGCAGATGTACACGGGCGATATGTTCATGCCTGCCGACACCACGAAGGCGAAATACTTCGAGGATCTGAACGAAGGAAACTGGAAGGAACAGCGCTTCAACCCGAGCATCTACCAGCGCCTCTGGGCGGCTGCGCATCCGGGTAAGATTTATTCGCTAGACAGCAAGGGAAATCCGGTTTTGACGGATGATAAAACGCTCGCCGTGAAAGAGGCCACCTGGTCGCACAACTTCAATGCCGTGGCTAAGCCTTACGGCATGGGTGAAGGCTTCTCTATGTGGATAGACAACGGCAATCTGCCGGCTACCAATAAGTTCTGTATCCGCCTGCCTAAGGCGCATAAAGAATATAGTTACTTCGTGGATTACGATCAGGAGAAAGTGGCTAGTGAAACAGTGACGAAAGATGCAGATAAGATAAACCGTTTCATCTACGAACCGGATTCTCCGCAGGAGGGCGACTTGACGATGGAATATAAGTATCTGTCGGAAGGCAAGGAAGTGACGGAGAACCGCACGGTGTTCGTGGGGCAGAGCGAGTATTATATTACGCTGAAATCGGATATTCCTACGCAGACCTTCGTGCTGGGCAACCCATTCATGAGCCGCCTGAATATCCAGAAGTTCCTGGAGGCGAATGGGAACGTGAGCAGCGTGAAGGTGGAAGTAGAGAATGAATCGGGAGGCATGGAAGAGCAAACTGTAAGCAAGGTCGCTTCTACGGGCAACGCCACCACCATCGCCCCAATGCAGGCATTCTATGTTACCACAAATGATGAGGCGAGTAAGCAAATCACCCTGCTGCTCACCCCAGAAATGATTGGTGGAAGCAAGAAAGCTACTGAGGAAAGTAAACCTGCTGAAGCCAAGGGACTGAAAGTGTGTGTGGAAAGCCTGAAGACGCGAAGAAAATCAGCAGCTATGCTGGTGATGGAGAATTCAGAAACTGCTTATGATGTTTCTGCCGGTTCTTCTTTCAAGAACTCTGTATTGGTTCCAACTCTTCTGGATAGTGAAGTGAAGTCACCTTTGAAGGTATTTGGTATTCAGCAGAGTCAGGCTTACGATATCCTTCCGATGACTGGCGCTACATCTTTAGGAATCTATCTGTCGCAAAAGGATAGCATCCGTATCGAGGTAAAACCTATTCAGGGTGTTGATATGAGCGGATATGTTCTCCATGATATGCTTTCGGGTGCCGATTATTCACTCGATTCTCCTCTCATTATTGCGGATGCCGAGACCTCGTTAGGCAGATTTGTTATCAGAAGCCGTTATGGAAGTACAGATGTGACATCTGTCGATACTGATCAGCGCATCAGTATTGTTCAGGAAGGTTCTTCTGTCCTCGTGCAATCTGCCTGCGGTCTGCTCAAGAGTGTCAAGGTCATAGACCTGAATGGCAGAATCATCAGCAGGGTACAGGGAAATGGTTCAAGGTGTTTAAAGGCGAGCATAGCCACAGGCATTCAAATCATACACATAGAATTGACAGATGGTAGCAGTAAGGACTATAAGATGATTTTCTAAGTGAAATCAGAATAGCGAATTACATCTTTTGCTTATAATTATCCCTGCCAGCTTGTGAAAGCCGGCAGGGCTTATTCGAATTAAGCAAGAAAATCCGGGTAAATTCTTTGGTATAATCAGATAATTTTCTTATTTTTGCAAAGGTAAATTATTAAAAGGAGCAATCATGGATCAGAATATGAAACGTTTGCCTTACGGCATCAATGACTTTGAGGCGGTAATAGAACAAAATCAATATTATGTGGATAAGACGATGTATTTGCCTTTGTTGGAAAACCAACCAAGCAACATCTTCTTCATTCGTCCACGTCGGTTCGGTAAGAGCATATTCCTGAGTATGCTCCATGCTTACTATGACTGTAGCAAGAAAGAGAAATTCCAAACTCTTTTCGGTGATTTATGGGTTGGTAAGCATCCTACTCCTTTGCAGGGAAAGTATCAGATTCTTCACCTTGATTTCTCGTATGTCGGTGGTGGTATCGAAAAGTTGGAGGAAAACTTCAATATGTATCTACGTGTCAAATTGGACGGTTTCATGCGAGTTTACCAAGAGTTTTATCTGGCAGATTTTAAGGAGAGGTTCTTTAAGTCGGATTCTGGTACGGAGAAACTGGCTTTGCTTCAGGATGAGACTGCAGCCAAGGGCATTCCTCTCTATCTGATCATCGATGAATATGACAATTTCACCAATACCGTGCTCAATGAGCAGGGCGAGAATGTATATTGGGCAATCACCCATGCCGACGGATTCTACCGTGATGTCTTCAAGAAGTTCAAGGGCATGTTTGAGCGTATCTTCATCACAGGTGTCAGTCCTGTGACCTTGGATGATGTGACGAGTGGGTTCAATATTGGCTGGCATATCTCCACCAAGCCAGAGTTCAATCAGATGTTGGGCTTCTCTTTGGAGGAAGTGCGCAAGATGTTTGCTTATTACAAGGAAGTGGGAGGCATTCCTGCAACAAGTGACATCGAGGCAATGATAGACGAGATGAAGCCTTGGTATGATAACTATTGTTTCTCAGAGGATGCTCTGCATACTCAGAGTAAAGTGTTCAATAGTGATATGGTCATCTATTATCTCCGAAATTATATAGATAGGGGGGAAGCTCCAAAGCAGATGATAGATCCAAACACGAAGACAGACTACAACAAGATGAAGAAACTTCTTCAGTTGGATAAGTTGGATGGTGACCGCAAAGGTGTTATCCGCACGATAGCTGAGACGGGGCAGATTGTGACAACCCTGGAAGAGACATTTCCTGCCAGTAGGTTGACTAATCCTCAAACATTCACCAGTCTGTTGTTCTATTATGGTATGCTTACCATAAAGGGTACTTTTGGTGATATGATGATATTGGGTATTCCAAACAATAATGTTCGTAAGTTGTATAATGATTGTTTGTTGGAGCAATAATAATTTCTTACTCATTATGCTACGAAGCATAGTTATATCCTGGAGCTGAAGGTGTTGTCGAAGAAAGATTACGAGTCAAAGCCAGAGGATGGCAAACTCTCTAAGGCAGAAGCCCAATGGCAAGAGGCTGAGGAACAAATCAAGCGATATGCCGCAGCTCCAAGGGTCGAGGCGCTGCGCCAGGGTACAACGCTCCATAAAATCATCATGCAGTTTGTAGCTGGTAAGTTGGTGAGGATGGAGGAAGTGGTATGTTGAGAGACATTGAATTATTTTAGTGTTCAAAGAGCACGGAGTTTAATATTCCGTGCTTTTTTTGTGCATCAGGAAAAGTCAAGAGGGTGAATCATAAACTTATGACACACCCTCACTTTACCAAAAGAGCAAGTCTGGGTTCGGTAAGTCCAGTGGAAGGGTAGTGCCTCAAGTAGTTCTGTCGAGCAACTCAAGTAGTTCAGTAAGACAATTCAAGTATTTCAGTAAGCGAGTTCAGACGTCTCAGTTAGCTGATGCAGACGTCTCGATAAGCTTACAGATACGTCTCCGTTAGCTTACGCAGTAATATCTGTAACCCGATGCAGCCATATTCGTAACCCGATGCAGTCATATCCGTAACCCGATGCAGTCATATCCGTAACCCGATGCAATCATATCCGTAACCCAGCGCAGCCATATTCGTAACCCAGCGCAGCCTTCATATGAACTAATTTTATGTAATCATCTATCATCCATCACGATTTGCATGTATCATACATCTTAATATGTTAATATACAGATACTTGAATATCGTGATAGATACTTCAAAAACGGAAATATCCCTCATGCTATCCATCACGATTTGTAAGCGTCTCCGCGTTTATACCATTGTAGACTTCTCATTTATTCGTACCTTTGC